>Ga0209237_1000175_pt1 | contig 33201 bp, 41 predicted proteins | sample GraSoi013_1_40cm_2_FD_185820 | JGI IMG/M metagenome (GOLD analysis project Ga0209237, IMG submission 185820) | Grasslands soil microbial communities from the Angelo Coastal Reserve, California, USA - Sample 10_02_2013_1_40cm (SPAdes) (version 2) | ecosystem: Environmental > Terrestrial > Soil >...
TAGCTAAAGCACTTTCTCAAGTGAAACTTGATCGGAACAGATTAGTCACATCCCAATCTCTGCTCCTCCGAATGGTTAACTAGTTGTTTCATTCCGTTTCGACCTTGCCGGGCCCGTAGTCGAGCCAGGACCAAGACGTGGGCCTTCGGAGTGAGCCCCGGGCGGAAATCCGGGTCTTCGGAGTAAGCCCAAAATCGTGGGTTCAAATCCCACCGGGCCCGCACCAATCCCTTTGATCGATCAAACCTTTGAGACTTCCAAAACTTAGTCACCCGACAAGGCCTGGGAGTAGCCTTTCTTTTCGTTGTATTGAGAAGCCGCTCTCCCGAGCAAATCGCAGGAGATCCGAAGATGGGACACGCAGTACGTAACAATCTTTTCGCCTTGTGTAAGTTCTACCTGTACGCGAATCCTTGAGAATAGAACCAGCTCTGGTGGTCACATGGGGCTCACTCGTTCTGATTCCACTCTTAGCAAGAAGATTTCTCACACAAGATAGAAGACTAAGATCGGTGTTCGTTATTGTGAGATTGCGACCTGTTATCGAACCTTCACCGTCAAATAAGGCCCTGAGGAAAGAAACCCTACACAGCGAAGAATGCTCGATGTGATTTTTCAATTGTTGCCATCGTTTTCTCAGAAACGCGTGCAGCACAATGCTGGATCCTTGGACTATCCACCTCTTCCTCTTCTCGCTCCATCGAACTTTGTAGAGGTGCGGCTTTCCGAGAATCTTCGCAAGACATCTGCTGAACTCTTCGGCGAAATCACGGTCTGTTACACTGAGCAGGATCTCGTAATTATATCCATGAACGTTAAGATTACCATCGCCAGCGATCACACCGATAACGTAGCCTAATTCTGGAGACGGGATCGCGCGGAACCTGTTCTTTCCGCCCGATGGATTGTGGACTCCTCGGACCCATTCGCTTATCGAACCTTTCGACAGCCATATACGAGTAGAATCAAAGATTTCAGACTGTATTTGTAGATAACTCATCGAGAGCTTGGTAAGCTTGAGGACACGAGAGCGCAACCTCACCCTGACCTCGAAATGAGATGGGAGCGCCTGCTGATCATAGAATCAAGGGCGAGTGCGAGCGGTTCTTCGACCTGCACCAAGTTGACACTGGAGCTTTTTCCTGCGTAACCAAGCTTGAGAGGGGGAAGAGATGGGATGAAGCATGCCTAACCGGCAACATGATCCGAACCTTGATCAAGTTTGGCTACGGTGACGACCCCCGCGTCAAAAAGGCGATCGATTGGCTGCCTGAACACCAGCTAGAAGATGGTGGATGGAATTGCGATTATCCTCAGCGAAAAGTGAAGCATAGTTCGTTCATGTCAACCATCGAGCCTCTGTGGGCGTATTCGGAGATTCCTCGGAGAAAGTGGACCAGAAAGATGAAACGGTCGATCGAGAAGGGAGCGGAATTTCTCTTGATGCATCGGGTATACAAATCAGATAATCATCACTGGAAGGAGACTTATCCTTTCTTCACCGCGCTTCATTTTCCAATGTACTACTTCTATGACGTGCTTCACGGTTTGCGGGTGTTGACAAAACTCGGCTATTCAGATGAGGAGAGGATTAGGGACGCCACACATCTGTTGCTGTCAAAGCGTAGTCCGAACGGAACTTGGAATCTGGAGGGCGACTGGTTTAGAGAGGGAGATTTCTTCTATCCCAGTGGCAAGGGAAGAAAGGCCCCCGTCAGCATGGAGCAAATTGGGAAACCTAGCAAGTGGATCACGCTCAACTGCTATCGAGTGTTGACGGAGACCGGAGACGTAGTCATCCCTCAGACCCTCTAGCAAGCTGACCAGTGAACGACAAAAAAGAAGTCCGGAGAGTCAGGGCTCATTGAACTACCTAGTACGGCGCAGTTGGGGTCCAGGCGATGAGGGTCTCCATGCCGGTTACTCCTTTGACGCTGCCTAGTTTCTCAACGGAGGTTTCCAGGAGCTCCTCTGGACTGAAGCCGTGGAATGCGGCGAATACGTCGAACTCTCCAGGTATTACGTGAGCTTCGACAAAGTTCGGGAAGGTCTTGATTTTTTGTAGAACGTTCTTGAACGCCCCTTTCACCTTCACCAGTGCGAAGGCGATTGGATCTTCTGATTCATCCTTTTTCGCGTTCGAGATCTTCTGAAGGGAAATCCCCGTCTGAGTAGAGCTGATACCTTTGACCTTTCTGACCTTCTCGACGATATTGAAGGCCCTGTTGGGCTCGTTGGTTCGTAGCTTGATTATAAGATCGAATCTGCCTGTGACCGGAATGACCGATTCGACACTGTTGATCCGTCGTATTTGGCTGATGGCGCGTGCTATTCCTCCCTTGACGTTGGCGAAGACCCAGCTAGTCTGTTCTGCTTTCGGCAATTTTTCCACTGATTGCCCGTGACCGAACGTGCGCCTATTTCCAATAACGCGTACCTAGAACCATCGGTAGCGGTAACGTTAACTCGATACTAAGTTCACTTGGGTTCTTATCCAATCTTCGAGAACCGTTGCAGAGCGATCAAGTGTCTTGAAATATATTGCTCGACCCTTTCGGGCGTTGAGGAATCGATCTCCGTCATCTATCAAGTGCAACCTTGCGCCCGGTCCCAGTTCTGAGATCAGATCTTTCAGTTGTTCTGGTCTGGCGTTGGGGTCTCGGGTACCTGAGATGAATAGCATTGGTTTTGAGATCTGGAAGAGATGTTTGACTCCAAGCTCTTCCGGTCTCCCGGGCCGGTGAATGGGATAACCGAAGTAGAACAGTCCATCGACATCGCTCCTCCCAGGTTTGTCAGCGACAATATGGGAGGCAACAGCTGCTCCCATCGACAAACCTCCTATGACCAGTTTCCCTGGGCTGTGCTGAGATCTAACTTCGTTGAGGACTCTCCGGTAGCATCCAACGAGGACTTCTTTCGGGTTCGGGGTCCGGGTAAGTCTCCATCGGGGCTCCATGTATGGAAAGTTGAACTTGACGGTGAGGAAGCCACGCCGGGCCATTTCGACATGGAAGAATGTGATAAATCGAGAACTCATCGATTTGCCCACTCCATGGGCGAGGACCAGAGCAGTAGGACTTGTAGAGCCTACCCTTGGGGATGTTCCATAGACTACACTGATACGGTGTTTTCCGGTCCATGGAATCTTCTTTGTTTCGAGCCTTACTGAATCAACCGGGGCTTTCAAAACCGGTCTCAAGCTTAGCCGAGCCCTGTTTGTATGGATAGCGACTAGCGCCCGCGGGGTCAATGGGATAGCTTAAAAAAGAAAGAGATAGTTTATTCGGCTACAACCATGAACGAGACTACACTCTCCCTCAAGACGAACATGCGGAAGCTCTGGGCAGACCACGCGATCTGGACCCGCCAATACGCCGTCTCGGCACTCGACAATGCACCGGATATGGTAGCGGCAAAAGAGAGACTCTTGAAGACTCCTGATAACATCGGCAATTCCCTTGTCCCCTACTATGGCGAGGGAACAGGCAGAAAACTCGCAGAACTGTTAAGGAAACATGTGCTTCTAGGAGTCGACCTCATCGAGTTCGCAAAAGCTGGAGACCAGAAGAATTTCGAAACGCAAGACAGCAAATGGACGGTGAACGCGGACGAGATAGCCGGATTCCTAAGCCAGACAAATCCTCACTGGGCCAAGGACGACATTTTTGACCTACTCCATCAGCACCTGACCCTGACAAAAAAGCAGGTAGAGGCCCGGCTTGACAAGAGATGGAAAGATGACGTCGCCGCCTTCGACGATGTCTTCACCGAGATCAACACAGTCGCCGACACGATCTCGCAAGGCATCATGAGACACTTCCCCGACAAGTTCTAGCCAGGACCAGAATTAGGGCTCATCAACCGTTACCGACGGCCGATGAGTACTGTGGGTGCTGGAAGTGGAACTTCCCCAAGCTAAAATAGAAACCTTCACGATAGGAGTGGGAGCCCCGGACTTCGGGAATCTACTCGGCGTGGACGGGGAACGTTACTCTCTTTCGTCATTCCAGAACAAAAGACTTCTCGTTTTGTTGTTCATCTCAAACAGCTGCCCAACGGTCAAAGCCTGCGAGGACCGCATAATCAAGATTCAAAAAGACTACTCAGGGAAAAATGTCCAGTTGCTAGCTCTGAACTCAAACAACCCGTATCTCTCTCCTGCCGATACTTATGCCGAAATGGTCCTGAGAGTTCAAGAGAAAGGCTTCAACTTTCCGTATGTTAAAGATGAAGAAAGAACCGTAGCCAGGCACTATGGGGCCGTGTGTACACCCCATGCGTTTCTGCTGGATGACGAACGAAGGCTTCGCTATAAGGGTCGAATAGACGATTCTCGGAATCCCGACAGAGTAACGATCAGCGATTTGCGAAATGCGATCGAAGATCTCCTAGCGAATAGACCCGTTGGTGTTCCTGAGACAACGCCGTTCGGCTGCAGCATCGTCTGGTAATTCCGCAAGGACGCTTTTCTCGTGACCTTGTTTAAGGTGGGTCATGTCTACAGACGATTCACGCTTGCCAGCGGAAAGAAGGTAACTCTGCGCGTACTTCGATGGGAAGACCTTGATGGTCTTCTCATGTTCATCAACAGCCTTGTCAACGAGAAACAAGGAGACAAAAAGTCAACCCTCTACACGGGCTTTGACAGAAAGGTCACGCGCGAAGAAGAAGTCGAGTGGCTAGCACAAACCCTAGTAGCAATAGAAGGAGAAAGTGTCATCAACATGGTCGCGGATATCAATGGAAAGATCATAGCAAATGGCGATGTGACGCGGGGCAGATACAAAGACACGCATCATCATGGACACATGGGACTAACTATGATCAGTAAATACAGGGGACAAGGGATAGGACGCAGAATGATCGAGACGCTTGTCAGAGAAAGCCGCAGGGCAGGACTACGGACCCTCGATGCAGAGTTTCTGGCCGACAACGAGACAGCCCGACGAGCTTACGAGAGAGCAGGCTTCAAACAAGCAGGAATAATTCCACACAAAGTCTTCAGAAACGGAAGATACTTCGACGGCCTAATTATGGCTAGAGAACTATGATGGGATTCTATTCTCACGAGAAAAGGCTTTTTCTTAATCTACCATTTTACAGGGTCTTGAGGTTTCTCCTGGCTCCTCCAGAGATAGAGGGTGGCAATGGAACAGTAGGGATGCCAATTTTTCGACAACTGTTGGAATTTTTCCCTTGACGGTAACTTTCTGAGCCTGTAAATTTTCTGGGCGGCCTTCCTCAGTCCAAGATCATCAACAGGTAAGACATCTGTTCGTCCTAGGACGAAGATTAGAAACATTTCCGCAGTCCATCTTCCGATCCCTTTCACGTCATCAAGTTCTTTCACAACCTCGTCGCTTGGAAGATGGGACAATTTTTTCAGGTCCAGAACGCCGTTTTCAACTCTCTCGGATAGGTCTCGAATGTACCGGATCTTCTGTGGGGATAATCCGCTGGCTCGCAGGTGCTTTTCTTCAGTATCGAGGTATTGGCGAGGCCGAGGAATCCTTCCATCATAGATTTGTTTGAACCGGTTGAGTATCGCACGCGCTGCTGCTCCGGCTAACTGCTGGAAAATTATCGAGCCGACAAGTGCCTCGTAGTGATTGTCGTCCAAGCGAAATTCGTAAGGTCCAAGGTGGTTGATGATCTTTGCAAGGGCGGAGTCGTTTTTCTTGAGATGCCTCATTCCCCGTGTCCATACGCGTTTCTCGGCTAGGTTTGCTTCTACCAATTTTTGAGTCAATTCAGGCCCCTCCAAGCTTTGAATAGTGAGTGTGGGTTGAAGGGGATTTGTCAATGGCATTTTCGGACAAGGAGATCGCCTCTGCGATCGAGATGGGAGAACTGAAGATTCTTCCGCGCGGATTCAGGCTCAACCCTGCTGGAGTGGATCTGCGTATCGATCGGGGGGTTCGTCTGAAACCGAAACAGCAATTGCTGGTTGCTAGCATCGAAAGGGTCGAGCTCTCGAATCGTATTGTGGGATTTTTACATCTTCGCTCGTCTCTGGCTCGTGAGGGTTTGTTTGCGAGTCTTGCTCTGGTGGACCCGGGCTTTCGCGGGCAGCTCACTGTAAGTCTCTATAATTCCGGAGACAGCGCTGTAAATCTCGCGAAGGGTGAGAGGTTCATCCAGCTCTCTCTGTTAAGACTTGGAAAGCCATCGACCAAAAAATACGCTGGACGCTACCAGAATAGTAGCGGAGTGGTTGCGAGTCGTCGCAGAAAACGATCACACACGCCGAAAATAATGGAAAGCGTTATACAGGGTACCGGTGGCTAAAGCGTTGATACAAGAAATGAAGGACACTTCACGCATTCTAGATCTCAAATACAAGCTCATGACGATCGAGCTGCTCAACCTGGCCAAACAGCGGTTCACATATCGAGAACTCTCGGCGATGGTTCACCTACCTGAAACAGTTCTGAGCCGCTACGTGAAAGGACACGTCTTGCCGACCGCACAACGGGCCGAAGAGATCAACAAGACTCTCCAAAGATACATGAGCCTCGACAAAGAACTTCTGGAGAGAATCAAGTTCGACGACGGAGGATATTTTGACAACACAGCGATCATCGGCGACACGATGCTACTAGAACGGGCCGTCCAACATGCAGTCGGCAAGTTCGCGGGAAAGAGAGTTACAAAGATCATGACCGCAGCGGTCGACGGAATACCACTTGCAACTCTCCTAGCACACCGGCTAGGCGTTGGACTACTTGTCGCCAAGAAAGCTAGAGAAGTGGGGGTTAGAGAGTTCATCGAGGAAATTTTCGTACCGCCTAAGACTGCTGTAGTCTTGAGCTTGTTCGTTCCAAGGGATGCGATCAAGAAAACGGACTGCGTGCTGATCGTCGACGACATCATCGATAGTGGAGAGACGCAGCGTGCGATGATGAAGATCATTCAGAAGGCAAAGGCGGAGGTCATCGGAATCTACGCTCTCGTGTCGATTGGGACTGATTGGAAGGCTCGGATAGAGTCGGCTGGGAACGTGCCCGTGGAGGTGGTAACCCCGGTTATCAAGAAGGAGCCCAAGGAGAAAGAGAGAGAGTCGAGAGAGACGAGAGAAGTTCGGGAAATATCCGCCTAGAACCTACTATTTTTCAGTAGAAAAGGTACAGAAAATGGACCTATCTGAACGAGGAAGATAATTCTTTCCGATACCGTCGTTGCCTGGACCAGATCATGTTTTTCTAGATGAATCAAGCATCGCCAGTTCTTCTTTTCGCCAAAGTATTTTTTCCCCGTAACTTTTCTCTTCCGCTAACTATTCTCTAAGCATTCTTTTTCTAGTGACCCCCCCCGGGTGGCCGATTTTCCGCGCCCCCGCCCTTCGTGAAAACACTCAGAATCCACGTTCACGCGCTTTGGTCATTCCCTTCTTCCTCCATGACAGAATCTAGAACCCGGACCCAATCCTGTTGAGTCCATGTCTCTTCACTGAACGCTTGGTTCAGTCCTTCCTGAAACCGGTACCGAATCTGCATAAGAAACAGTTCCTGAAACCATACTGAAACCGGTCTTGAAACGTTTCCGAAACCGCCTTTGAACCGCTATCGAAACTGTTGCTGAACCCGTTGTTGAAACGGTACTTGATCTCGCCCTGAAACTGGTAGTAAATCTGTACCGTGAATTTTCATTGGGGGCCCGGGGCCTACTCCAGTCTCGCGCCCCGCACTCAACGAAACTAGCTGAACATGGCCCGAATGTTCTCCGCTAAAGGCTGCCCCACCACGCCGCGATCCGTCACGATCCCGGTAACCAGTTCTGGTGGGGTGATGTCGAAAGCCGGGTTCAAAGCCCCAACATTCCGGGGAGAAAAACGCCTACCGCCAATCAACAGGACTTCCCGTTGATCCCGCTCCTCAATAACCACACGAGAAACATCTGACACCAGATCTAGGGTTGACACTGGAGCCGCTACATAGAATGGAACACCGAAGAACTTGGCCCCAAGTGCGATCTGCAAGGTCCCGATCTTGTTCGTAACATGCCCCGTGCCCAATATCCTGTCCGCACCCACAACAACCTTGTCCACCATTCCCTGAGCCATCAGCTGAGCAGCCGCGCTATCACAGATCACCCGTACCGGAATCCCGTCCCTAGACAGCTCAAACGCTGTCAGTCTCGATCCCTGCAACAAGGGCCGCGTTTCCGTCGCGATCACAGACACGTTCTTCCCGTCCTCGACAGCGGACCGGACAACTGCCAACGCAGTACCATACCCCGCAGTCGCGAGAGATCCCGCATTACAGTGAGTCAGCACAGTATCTCCGTCCTCAATCAGAGCAGCCCCAAAGCTTCCGATCTTGTGGGCGGATTCAAGTTCCTCGCGAAGAATCATGTCGGCCTCCTTCAGCAACCCGCCACCAAGTGACCCAACCGACATGGCTCGCGAAGACGCTTTGAAGACTCGCTCGACAGCCCATCGGAGATTCACACCTGTCGGTCTTGTCGAGATCAGAGAATCAGCACACTTGCGGAGCTGTGACCTAGCCTGATTCAGATCGCTACTCCTGATCGTCATAGCCGCCAGAGCCAGACCGTACCCGCCAACCACCCCGATCAAAGGCGCGCCTCTGACCTTCATGGACCTGATCGCGGAACAAACCTGGTCGACTGTCCGCATACGAACATAGACTATCCTCCCGGGCAGCTTTGTTTGGTCAATGGCCTCCAGAACTCCGTTCTTCCACTTAACTGGTTCGAGAGAGTCTCGTTTTTTCCCCGGCATTTCTCAAAACTCTGCAGTCTCTCCTCAATCCTTCGCATGCCTTTATAGACGCCTGCCCGCCGCTAGCGCTCTCAAATCGTAACTGGTGCCTCGCTTGATGACGATAGAAGTTCTAGAAGCCTTCCTCTCCAAGAACAAGGTCTACCTGAAAGAACCCGAGAAACTCATGGAGCTCCGCGAGAAGGCCTTCGGAACCCTGGCAGACGACAAGCTCTTCCTGAGCCCTTACGAAACATTCTATCTCGTCGAGAAACGAAGAGCCCGAGTAACCGACGAGAAGACATCAAGGGAGAAGACGCTCCAGCATCTCGTCACAAAACTGGCCGTTGGAAGACCAACGATATGGACCAAGTATCTAGTATACCGAGACCTACGAGATAGAGGCTATCTGGTCCGAGAGTCCGAAGGAGGTTTCGATTTCGAAACCTTCGGAAAAGGAGCGACCCGACGACAAGTGTCAATTGTCTTCGAAGGAGGAGAATCCACCCTCGAAAGACTCGCGAGGCTCTCCGCGAAGGCGAACAAGGAGGGCAAAGACCTGGTCCTCGCTGTAATCGACAGACGCACAGACATCGTGTATTATACGTTGAACACTGAACGTTTCGAAGGAAAGTAAGCTCCGAGACGGAGAACCCTAGTATCTTGTCAGAAGCACAATTCACTCTTCCACGGGGCATGAAAGACATTGACCCAGAGGAGATGTCGCGAAGGATCTGGCTCAGCGACAAGATACGACAAGTACTTTGGAACTATGGATTTCAGATGCTGGAGCCAAGCCCTGTCGAAAACCTCGAAACCCTCGAGGCAAAATCAGGCCCAACAATTAGAGACGAAATCTACTGGTTCAAAGACAAGGCAGAGCGAAACCTCGGACTAAGATTCGACCTCACAGTAGGCATGACCCGAATGGTCGCGAACAGGTTCGACCTCCCAGAACCGATCAAGATCGCGTGCATCGGTGGAGTATGGCGCTACGACGAGCCCCAGTTTGCCCGGTACCGGTACTTCACACAGTGGGATGCTGAGGTCTACGGAGTCGCAGATCCGACGGCCGATGCTGAGATCATCGCGTTGAGCTCTGACATTCTGGAATCAGTAGGCCTCAAAGACCACCTGGTTAAGATCAGCAACCGAAAACTCGTCGAAGGATTCCTACGGGGCCTTGGAATACAGTCACAAAATGATCTCGATCATCTAATCAGGATAATCGATAAGATGGGAAAAATAGGATCTGAACAGGCGGAACGAGAATTCAGCAGAGCCGGCCTATCCAAAGACAAGGTCAAACGGATCCTGGGCTTCGCCGATATTGGCGGAGACCCAGACAAGGTCCTGGGGGAGCTGGAGAGCAAACTGCCCAAAGGCGAAATGATTCACCAAGGTTTCAAAGAGCTATCTGGAACAGTCGACAGGGTGAACTCCTTGGGGAAGAAAGCCAAGGTCAAGGTCGATCTTGGAATCGTCCGAGGAATAAGCTACTACGACGGAACCGTATTCGAAGCTTACGATCGAGATGGGGAAGACGTTGGCGCGATCCTTGGAGGCGGGCGCTTTGACAAGCTATGCAAGATCTACGGAAAACGAGACATGCCAGCAACGGGAGTCGCAGGCGGCTTCGAACGACTCATGCTCTCTCTAGAGCGGAAAGATCTGTTTCCTAACATCCAGCAACACCCGCAAGTCTTCGTGGCCACAGTCAACGAAACCGTCTGGAACGAAGCCGTGAAAATCGTTCAACAACTCCGAAGCCAAGGCATCAGAACAGACTACGACCTCAAACAACGCCCACTCAGCAAACAACTAGAGTACGCCGACTCATTGAAGGTAAGAGTCTCTCTGGTCATAGGTCCTAGAGAGATCAAGGAAGGAAGCGTCCGTCTGAAAGATATGAAAACAGGCGAAGAGAAAAGCGTCAACCTAAGGTCTGCAGCTGATGAGGTCCGAAAAACCTTCGCATGAACCAGATTCCCTTCCGAGTTACAACACGAAAACCGAAATCAATCCTTTTTCTCGGAAGCCCCAAAAACCAAAAACGAGAAAGATGGAGAGATCAGCTTGGTATATTAGGCCCATTCGATCATTTCGGTTTCTCGTGGAACGAGTGAGTCTTCGTTCGAAGACAAGGAACATGCGACGGAGACGCGTCAGAAGAGAGACTAGAACCCGGCTCATTCATGTTGCCGTAGCAGCTGGATAGCCAGCTACACGTGATCCTCTCATTACTCCTTGGGAGCTAGATCGTACATTTCGGGCGGATTCTTCGGCAAAACGAAATGGATGAAGCGATATCCGTACTTCTCGTGGAATTGGTCACTGCCCTGAATACCTTTCTTGAACGCCTCCTCAAATCTCCTCCAGTCTTGTGCGCGAATGGCCTCCGTCATGGGATGAAAATGCGTTTTTACGAATCCGTTCAAGTCTTCAGCGAACTTTGGCCTGAGGGTGGCGCCTATTCGGAAGAGGGCAATGACTTGGTTGAGCTGATACTGGGCGAGCTTCCAGTTGAGCGCCTTTGCAGCGTAGTAGAGGACGTGATACCTTTCTCCAACCTCCTTCATCAGATGTGCCATGCCGTGTTGAGCCTCGGCCAGCTGCTCGAGGCTTAATTCTCCGTGTTTTGTCTTGATCACAATCTTCTCGTCTGGCATGAACGGGTCGACTGATTCTCGTCGGAGTTTCCTTATAGGCGTAAAGTATCAAGTTAGTGTGGGAAGGGCGAGACAATAATGTGGGTTGAGTTCAAGTGTCCGATCTGTGGAAAAGATTTGGATGATGACAAGTCCGTGGCGAATTTCATGATTTGTAACGAATCATCTCACGGAACCTTGAGGTTCTTCACCGGGGACGGTTGCTTCTTCACTAACGACGAGAAGGTGGCTGAGGAACTCGTGAAGAAGGGAAAGCGAGTTCATGTTGTAGACCATCAGGAGTTTTTCGCCAGGCAAGTCTGAGATTCAGGCAAGGCGAGGACCTAGAGTCGAACGCGCTTTCAGTAGTTCTTAAGAATCCGTGCTAGTCATTCTGCAAAAGCCGAGCAAGAAACACTCTGTGTTCTTTCCACCTGTTATTCTTAGGAACAATTAACTAGGATTCACCATAGCCAGCCCTTTGGGCCCGTAGCTCAGCCTGGATAGAGCGGCAGTCAATTTCCTGGCCGATCCCCCTATGCCCCCTCCAGGGCGGGCTGAGCTGTAGGTCCGGGGTTCGAATCCCCGCGGGCCCGCCAACCCAGCCATTCAATTTTCTTTCAACAACCACTATGGCATTAGTTGCCATCTATTGTCGGATCTAAGATGGTGTGTCGATGGATTCTTCAGTGCAAAAATTAGGAACTTCTGTTCACTGAATCTCAGTGAACACTGCACCGATGAGGCCGCCAAAGAGTCCCAAGAACATTCCAAGTGGGAAGAACGCCGTGAAGACAAAATCTACAGCGAGATTTTCCACGGTGGTCTGGTCAAGTATCCCGGTTAGCCCGGGAAGTATCAGCGCAATATAGGTTAGGGAAGCGGCGATAGTTTGGGAGACGAAGGCTCCAATGAGGCTCCGTGGTACGCTCGCGAGAATCATGCCTGCAAGTAGTGACACTACGAACATTCCGGCATAATACAGAGCGACCCCCTGAATGGGCATGTTGGGTTTTTCGGCCGCTCGAGGAATGACGATACCATATACTATAGCCGTAACGGCTAGGCTTGCCAGGGTAACCCCCCAGCCCAGTATCACCAGTGCTGATCCTTTTCGGCCGATGCTTATGCCGATAGTCTTAACCCATGACAACAAGAACAGCCATTCGGAGCGGGCACAAATGAAGCTTCCGGAAAACAGGGTAATCCTATGCTGGACCCTCATCATCGTTACCGCTGCTTCGGCAATCAACCTGATAATCGTGACAGCAAACTATGATCTCGCAAATCTTTCTTTGAACAAGCTAGATTTCACAGTCTCCAAGGTAACCTTTCAGAACCCGTTGAGTAATGCTAGCATTCTCGTGGGAGTAACTGCTAACAACACGGTCAACTTTGATGGCCTTAAGGCTACCCATGTAATCGTCTCGATTTATTTCTTCGCAGATGGATCGACTCTCTTTCAAGACAAGCCTCTGGCGGGCTACTCCTTCGTCGACAAGCCCCTAGCGGCTCAAGGCTTTACTCCGTTGAGCGTCATCATACTGCTCACCCCATCGAACGCCACAAATTTGCAAGAATTCAAGAACCAGAACTCCGGAAACGTCACGGCCAATACCACGGTGACAGTAGATGTCTCGTCCATTGTTTCCTCCCTCTATAATGAAATACAACTGAGGACTGGCATAGGAACGCAATATCAGCAGCCGCAAAACGTCTCGTTAACCTAGTTAGGCTCCGACGTAGAGCGGCCTCTCAAACTAGACATTCCCGGAAGCTGCGGGCCTGGATTGTCCGGGATTCTCCTGATGCCACATCGAAATATTCCAGATCTCCATCCAATGCGAGGGAGATGAAAGTACGTGCAACACGCGTCCCGGCGCATAGCTTGAAATCCGACTGGAGACTCTGTCCTACTGGTCTGAATTGAAGGACACCGCTTCAAAAGTCAAATTCTCAAAGAAAGAGATTCAATTCCTCGAACAGAACGAACTCTGCAGGTTCGCGACGGCCTCGAAGAAGGGTGAGCCTCACATCGTGCCAGTCTCCTACGTGTTTCATGAAGGCTTCCCGTATATCGTAACTGACTATGGAACGAAGAAACTCAAGAACCTCAAGCAGAACCCTCACGCAGCAATACTAGTTGACACAGCCGGGACGCAGAAGCTGCTGTTGATCAGCGGCTCGGTCGCAATTATCGAAAAGGGAGAAGAGTACCGGAACCTCTACAAGATATTCCACGAGAAGCTAGACTGGGTAAAACGCGACCCATGAAAGGAGGGCGAAGCACCCTTCGTAAGGATCAACCCCACTTTCAAGGCTGGATGGGGACTCCGCGACGAGAAGTAAGAGTCGTTCTCATCATTTCTAAGTCTCCTTTTTCCTCTCGTATTTCGGATTTGAAAACGGAGACAGTAGTGCGAACTGGTTACAAGACTCTTTAATAGCGCTGGAAGGGCCAACAGCCAATTAGAGCTGAATAGGCAAAATGGCAGATTTCTGTTCCAGATGCGGTAAGACATTGAGCCTCATCGACCCTCTCTTAGAGCTCAAAGGGCTGAGGTTCTGCGAGGACTGCTACCCGGACGTCAAACGGGAACACGCAGCAGCCAGCATATCGGACAAGATGGACCGGAAGAATCGCGCCGCGTTCGCTGACGACGAGAGCGACGAGAATCTTCGCGGATCTATTATCAAGGGCAAGCAAGCACTAGCGGCTAAGGAGAACGAGTTCAAATGGGACAATCCTTCTCTCTCTTTGATTGCGAGTGCTCTACGGATTCTGACTGATCAGAACAAGATCATAATGAAGCAGAACGAGCTAATTCTGAGAGAGCTAGAGAGCAGAACCCCTGCGGTAAAGTCGAAGTAAGACTCACCATCTTCCATTCCCCCATAGGAATGGTCCCGGGGACCGGAGTCTCATAGAGGTTGCTACCTCTATTTTGAATTCGCCGAACCATTTCTCATGGTTCTCCGGCGACACTCCGGTGTCTACTGTTAGCCTGGTAAGGCTGACGTGGCTGCGCACTGGGCGCACACCTACAGCGTCTTCGTCGCCCACTGTTCTAGGGGGCGGCTCGGAAGCTCTTCCAGGCTGAGCTACCCCGGGACACGGCCAGGACGCGACCATTGGCGTCTAGTTAAGATTTCTCGGGATCAGACTGATGATTCTCTCTAATCCAACGAGCCAAGTCTCGCAGGCCAACGTTCGAGGTTACATCGATTACTGGAACCTCGATGTTTCCGACGCGGACAAAGTTGTTGTATTTCGACATTGGCGCGTGGGATATGTTGGAGGCGTAGATTCGGCCTTTGACGTATTCTTCAGGGAGGGCTTCTGGTTCGACGAAGTCTGCGAGGAAGACTACGCCTTCGGCCCAGTAGAGAGCTAGTGGCTGGCTGGAGACGTTCATGACGAAAGCGACCATGGAGGCAAGGTTGACTTGGCTAGTGAAGCTGGTGAGGCCGGTGACGACGATTTCCCGGGGTGGCGCGTGGATTATAGAGACCACGGTGGTGTTCCGGTTGGGCTGGGAGGGGTCGCCTGTGTTAAGGCTTGGCGGCGCTTTCACGAAGGACGGAACAGCCCCTTCAGTGAAGAGGCTTAGACTCAACAAGTTAGGGTCCAGGATCTAGATTCTGTCACGAAGGAAGATGGGATAGACCAGGGCGAGTGAACGTGGATTCTGAAGGTTTTCACGAAGGGCGGGGCGCGGGAAAATCGACCCCCTAGGGGGGTCACAGATTAGTTAGCGAGAAAGAAAAGTTACGAATCAGTTGGGTTTGCGCAGGAAAAGAGAGGCTGCGTTGACGGGTGGAGTTGAAGTTGGTTCGGTTGTTTGGCGCCCAGGGCGGGATTCGAACCCGCAACGCGCTCGAATTACTCGAGTGTCGCACGGGTGACAGCCGTGCATACTCTCGGCCGGCTCCCGCGAGCCGCGGACCGGGCTATACTACCTCTACGCACTCCCATATTCCAGGAATAGGGCGCGAGCCCGGCATACATGTCCTGGGCAAGGCTACCGGAAAAGCTGGCAAGCTTAAACCTTCCCCAACACACCCGAGACTAGTCGAAAAAATTACCGTAAGTAATTGGACGGGGTTTCAACAAGGATAATTCGAAACAGCCTAGGTTCTTCCTGATAAGTATCCCGACGATGGCCTACACGATTCCGAGCCTAGGTCTCGGTGCAACACTTCTTGGGTTCATCGTCCTCTTCATAATCTACCTCCTGGTCATTGGTTTCGCACTCTGGCTAGCCGGGGAGATAGTCGTCGGCAGAAGAGTTACCTTTGGAGAAGCACTCGCCGTCGCCGGGACAGGAACCTTCTTGGTCGGGGCTTCAATCACATTCCTAGGCCTAATCGGCGTCCTGCTGGGACTTCTGATATTCTTACTGCTCGTTAAACACTACTTCAAAACAGGCTGGGTTGGAGCAATCGGCGTCGCCATAATGGCAGTAATAGTGGGCGTCGTTCTCACGTTCATTCTCGGAGCCCTAGCCTTGGGGGCGCTTTTCGGGTTCCCGAAGATCTTCTAAATCAAGTTCCGGACTAGAGATGATCCTAGAGTATCGAAAAATGGAAAAGGCTTCTTCGGAGCCCCTTCTATGGACATTTGGGAAACTTACGCCCCGGCAGGCTTGGGGCTAGGCTTCCTCGTGCTTATCTTCCTGCTCTGAGGAACAGCCACAGGTGTCGCACATGGCTACCGAGATTCGGCTTTTCCCCGATTTAAACACTACACCCCAACCGTTTTAGGCGCCCAGACCGTATGGGCTTTCAACCAAGTATCAAGTGTCTCCATCGCTTCATTGTAGCTCTTGAACAGGTCGTCTTTCCCTTGGTGCGTGTTGAAGCTATGGTCACCGCCCTCTATCCAGTGAATCTCAGCCCTATCACTTAGTTTCGATACAACTCCCGCGAGGAGTTCTCTTTTCGCGAATTGGTCTTTCGTCCCGGAAAGAAAGAGCATCGGCCTCTCGATCCGGTAGAGATGTTCATCCCGTAGCATTTCTGGCTGACCGGGTCGATGAAGAGGATAACCGAGGAAGAACAATCCCTCAACATCTACCCCGGAGGCAACGACCTGGGAGGCAATACGACCCCCCATGGATTTTCCCCCTGCGAATATGCGCTTGGGCTGGTATCGGCTGGCCTTGACCTCCTCGATGACCTGTCTATAGCTGGCTTCAAGGACCTCTCTCTTGTCCGGGATTTTTCGTCTCGCTTCCATGTATGGAAAGTTGAACTTCACTGTGAGGTATCCTTTCTCGGCCAGGCCTTTATGGAAATAGGTGATGAACGGCGAGTACATTGGTCCCCCTGCCCCGTGGGCAATGATCAGGCACGTCTGATCCTCCGCTGGGTCAGGAAGCGTGGCGTAGACGATTCCAAAGTGACCGCCTTTGGTTGATGGAATCTTCGATTGTTCAATCTTGAGTCGGCTTTCTGCCAGGTTCAAGAATCTAGCGAGCTCGCGAACTAGAGGTCTGGATTTCCTACAAAAATCGCGAGATAGCGCAATGGTTCGAATCCTTCTCGGATGGAGCTATGCACCGTTCCGGGGGGTACCACAAGCAGCGTTCCGGGTTTGACTTTGATCTCTTTCTCGCCGACGCGTGCTGAGCCTCTGCCCTCGATGTAGAAGATTGTTTCTTCGACGCCATGCGTATGAGGACTAACAATCCCGGTAAGTTCAATATACCTCATTGCAAGCTGGTGACCTGATTCTGCCTTTGATAGATACCAACGTCTGAAGTCGCCCACCCTCTCTGGAACAATATCGGAAAGATGCTTGACTATCGTCGAGAATCACTGTCATCAGTTACGATTTCGCAGGGTTAAAATTCGTTGCTCTAAGGAACAGCTCGACCAGAGCTCATCTTCGGACACGCACGCGCAGCGAGAAAAACCATGTTAACTTTAAGATTAGAACCTCCGAGTCCCTAAGAAGTGAGAGAGCGTTGTCCTTCGAGTATTCCCACCTTCCCCGTGAGTATCCTCGCCAGTTTCTCCCCTCCAAGATAGACCTCACAGATTTGAGCCGACTGAAGGAGTTGTTTCACAACCTCCAAAGTCGTTCCGTTAGTTCTGGATCTGACCTCGAGAAGTGGCTCAAAGACGAGTCAGAGCTTGCATCGGCCCTGGCAGAAGAACAATCTATCCGATACGCTAGAATGACATGTCAAACCGATGACCCTGCCCGAGAGAAAGACTACCTATTCTTTATCGAAAACATTGAACCTGAGGCGAAAATGGGATTCTCTCAGCTGGATCGCAAATATATCGGCACCGCGGCTCGGAAAAATCTTCCGCACGAGCAGTACTTTGTACTTGATAGGAAGATGGAGAACAACGTTGCCCTGTTTCGAGAAGAAAATGTCGAGCTCGAAAAGGAAGAGACCAAGCTCGCGCAATCATTTCAGAAAATCACTGGGGCGATGACTGTCCTCTACGAAGGCGAGGAGAGGACGATGCAACAAATGGGGCGGTTCTTGGAGGAACCCGATCGCCGCATCCGAGAGAAAACATGGTTGCTGGCAGAATCGCGCCGACAGAAAGACCGAGACACGCTGAACGGGATTTACGACCAGCTAATTTCCCTACGCCAGAGAATCGCGAAAAACGCTGGCTTTGACAATTACCGGGATTACATCTTTCGGAAGAAGGAACGGTTCGACTACACCCCGGAGGATTGCTTCCGCTATCATGAAGCCGCAGAACAACACATCGTTCCTCTGATTCACGAGCTCGACAAAGAACGGAAGAACGGGTTGGGAGTTGAACCACTGCGTCCGTGGGACATGGCCGTCGACCCCAAAGGTCGCCCAGCACTTCGCCCGTTCAAAACATCTTCAGAATTGATAGAAGGATGCGTTAAGGTGTTTGAGAAGGTCAATCCTGATTTCGCCGCGAAACTCAAGAGAATGGCGAGCTTGAATCTCCTGGATCTCGAGAGCAGGAAAGGAAAGGCCCCCGGAGGATACAACATGGAGTTGGCAGAGATCAGGCTACCATTCGTATTCATGAACGCGGTTGGACGCGATGGAGATGTATGGACACTATTGCACGAGTCAGGACACGCATTTCACGTCTTTGCTGTCCGGGACAAGGGACTCCCATACCAATACAGAGCAGACAACGTGCCACTAGAAATCGCCGAAGTCGCCTCACAAGCAATGGAGATCATTGGAGGAGAACATCTCGAAGGAACATTCTACAACAAAGAAGACGCGGCCCGCTCCAAACGAGAACACTTAGCATCGATCGTCAAGCTCCTCGCCTGGATCGCAACTATCGACGCCTTCCAACACTGGATATACACCAACCCGAGCCACACTCGAGACGAGCGACAAGACCAATGGGTCAAGCTCAGGAAAAGATTTGGCGGGGCCGAAAGCTGGAACGGATACGAGGAATTTCTCCAATCCCAATGGCAACGACAACTGCATTTGTTCGAAGTGCCCTTCTACTATATCGAGTATGGAATCGCGTTCATGGGTGCGCTGGGTCTTTGGACACGATACCGCAAAGACCCGAGAGCGGCCATCTCGGCCTACCAGCGGGCTCTTGCCTTAGGCGGCTCGAAGCCATTGCCAGAATTGTTCAAAGCTGCCGGATTGCCGTTTGACTTTGGACCTAGAACAATCGAACCCTATGCAGACGAGCTACACGACGTTCTGGTGCAAAGATAACGCGATTCATTCGTCCTATGAGGAATCTTAGCCTTGCGCACCGGTAAGGGACACGAAGAACTCATGTTGGGACGAACAAATCATCGGAAAGACTTCTGTTAACGATGCTCGGATTTATCGTTCAGCCGCTGGCGATAACTCTAGACGATATTGACCTGAGTCTAATCTCAGCTCTAATCGGACTCGCAGTGACAATTCCCGTAACCTATCTGATAGTTGACCGTGTTGTAGCTAGACACGACCGGAAGAAACTCGAACCGGTCGAGAAGCTAGCGAAAGAGAGACTGAGATCCAAGCTGGGAGTTGGTTTCCTCACCACGTTTCTAATCACTCTGGTGATCGACATTACATCCGCGGTGGGGGAGAAGAAGAGCTTGTCAAAAGACCTCATTTCTCTCCACATTGAAAAGTTGAAGGGGGCTCAGTCTGATCTTGAAATGCTGCTGGGCGTCTACAACAATGTTCTTGATGTTAGGGCCACGCATCTTACGAGCAGTATTATTTTGTTCATCGAACACCTCCAAGAGGATTTTGAGTATCTTTCACAAATCTATCCCAAACCACTTACGAAAGTCCACGCCTCTCACATCGAAGATATTATTCTCAAAACTGTGAAGCTAACCAAAGAAGAACTGGAAGTCCTCGGGACGGATAGCGTCCAGATACGGGCTCTAGAGGACTGGTTGACCAATTATACAAGAACCAGAGTTGCACCGACAGAACCTCGAGAGATGGTAGAGGTCAGCGGGAAGCACCAGATCGGTTGAGAAGGGAGAAAGAGTTACCGTTGCCTAGGTTCGTCAAAGTAGCAGAAAAAAGCGACCTAACTGACGGGTTCAGCAGGGTCGTAAACGTTGAAGGAAGAAGCATAGCCTTGTTTCGAGTCAAGGATGAGTATTTCGCGTTGGCGAACACCTGTTTACACCGTGGCGGACCCTTAGGAGAGGGAAGTCTTAGCGGCTCTGTGGTCACCTGCCCCTGGCACGGGTGGAAGTTTGACGTTCGCTCAGGCGCCTTCACCGTTATTCCAACCTTGAAAGTCGCTACCTACAAGGTCAAAGAACAAGATGGCTCAGTCATGGTAGAAATCCCTTAGGACTGAGAGATCGATAGCGTAACTTTCCAGCCCCCGGATGCTTCAAACCATGCTTGGACGCCCAAAACGGGCATATTGGGCCTAGCGCGATTTCGACCAATCGTCTCTATATAAGGGACCTCCTTTTAAGGCGGGACAACTTTGGGCTCCAAAACAAGAGAGTTGACAGGTTTTGTCAGATAAGAACAGGGCTTTCATCAACATTGAGAATGTTGTAGCCTCGGCGACGCTGAAGCAGAGAATAGATCTCAACGCGATAGTACGGGTATTTCCGGGAGTAGAATATCGGCCTGAACAATTTCCAGGCCTGGTCTATAGGCTCAAGAAGCCAAAGACTGCAACGCTAATTTTCAGTTCTGGAAAAATGGTGTGCACCGGCGCAAAATCTGAACGCCAAGCACGGCAGGCAGTGTTGAAAGTGGTTGACGAACTCAAGAGAGATGGAATTGTGATTCTCGGCAGGCCAGAAATCATGATACAAAACATCGTTGCATCGTGTGGATTGGGAGGCCACATTGATCTCGAGAAAGCGGTTTACGGTTTGAAGAAGACCATGTATGAGCCAGAACAGTTTCCAGGACTGATCTACAGGATGGACGAGCCGAAAGTCGTGATCCTTGTGTTCGCGAGCGGAAAACTGGTTTGTACTGGAGCGAAGAAGGAAATCCAAGTGCACATCGCGGTAAACAAGTTACAGGAAACCTTGGAAGCGAAGGGCCTAATCCGCTACGAAGGTCCTGACAAGCCTCGCCTCCCACCCCTGCCAACAAAGCCATCCTAGCGAAACAGCGACGGCCAGATACTCCCGATTGTTGGCGGGCCCGCCGGGAATTGAACCCGGGACAGCCGGGTGTCCTTCTGAAGGCTAAAAGCCTCACCAGAGCAATGATGCCGCTCTACCGGTGCTCTACCTGTTCAGGATCCACATCTTGGGATCTGGCTGAGCTACGGGCCCACAAGAAGTTGGGTAGTCTCAAACCCTAGCTAAGCTTTTCCCAGCTCCTCCTCGGCGGCAAGAACAAGATTATTCATTGAACCGAAGTGGTGGCACACAGAACTCTGATAAGCACCTGCGATCATTTCGACCATAGCTTCTCGCGGAACCAACCGATTGCTATCAGCAAGGCGGGTTGCCTCAATCAATCGCTTTTTCAGATCAGTTACCGTCCGGACCTTCTCAATGTCGGCCTGTGAGAGGCCACAACGAACCAGAATAGTAACCCATTGTTCCTTTGGCACTTTCTGAATCAGTTGATGCCAATGAAATCGTTTCCCACTCATACGGCGGCAAGCCTGGAGGGCCTCTGCTATCGATATGATTCGAACATTCCCGAGTAAGTCTTTTGAACTTGTAACGCTGTGAAGTAGATTTCCCATTTCGCTGATAGGAATCATCTTAACCAGTGAACCTAGTTGTCTGACAAGCTCTAGCGCAGTTTCTCTATCTTGTTCAAGATGAACGACCAATATTCGATCTGCCGCTTTGCATGACATGTACAGCCGGAGTTTCTTCGATAACCGTATCCATGTCTGCGGAGAGCGAAAACCAGAAACCTCGACTAGGACCTTTCCGAAAACGGTCTTTGCAAGGAAATCTGGAAACAGAGTGTGGTTACCGCAACGCAAAGCTGGTTCATACCAGTGTGAGACCCCATTGGCAATGAGATTCCCGGCAACAAGCAACTCGTGCAGAGACCGCACTTCATAGCCATCGGAGGTCTCGTAATTATAGGACCGAGCCCTGAGGAAGCGACGGCTCTGTAGGTCATGTTATAACTTCGGTCTCTTGCGCATTGTCGCATGCCATTTCTTCAAAGAGACACTCCCTCCCTTGGACTGTCCCCAATGTGCATGGCGAAGGCCTACAATATGGTTGACCATGTTGTATCCTTGAGGAAATGAGCAACTTTGTCAAGGACAATGATCGGTAGCGTGTTGCGCTCATTAAGATAGGTAGTTCTCAGAACATTGTAGCTGGACACTCCGATATCGGAGGAGAAGCGTTCCCAACTCAGCCCAGACAATTCCTTTGCGCGCGTAAGAAACTCTTTTTGTTTTCCCTTGACGAAAACCGCCCTGTACGCAGTCATGAGCTCCCCTCCAGTCCGATAGACGACACATGGCTAAAAAATTGGAAGATAGACGAAACTAACCTCGCTGGGCTGAGCTACGGGCCCTACGGGCCGCTACGAACGGGCGTTGAAAAAGAATTCGGGGGGTTCTCACAACTAGCAATACCGGCAAGCTCGAACCAGCCATCTGATCTCATCGGGTGAGATGCACTCTCCGCTACTGTCTTTCTCGAAAACAAGGAAAGTTCCATCCTTCTCCGCTACCCGCCCTTCTACAAAGAGCCCGTCAAACCTCTGTCCCACAACATCTTCGTTTGCATATCGCCTTATCTCGCTCTCTTTCATGTCGTAATCACCTCTATCGCGAGCATACTCGTTACTCGTGATTAAAGGGGCGAGTTACAACACCACCAATAACACTCGACTGTGCTGAGGAGAGAAGTGCGTAGTGTAGTGTAGTGTGCTACAAACTTGCCCACAACGACTCCCTACTCTGTTAGAATCCCGAAAGACCTGCTCGATGAGATGAGGAGATACTACGACAGAATGGATCCGCCTAAACCCACATTCTCAGCTATCCTCAGTCATATCGTCAAGATGGGTTGGGATTCTTACATGACCCGGGAACGGGATGGGAACAAGACCCCTAGACCTCTCGTAGCTTCGTTCCCAAAGAGGATCGAGGAGCGTGCCTTCAAAGCAAGCTAGGCCTAGTTTCTGGACCGTAGCAACTCAGGAACATCTTGCGCTCGCGATGCGTCGACTACCGTATTCTGGAGGCGTCCCAAGTTTTCGATCTTCGCCTCTATTCCATCTCCAGGTCTGAGGAGGAACGGTTCGTTGTCTGGTTTTCTGTAAATCGCCACGCCCGATGGCGTCCCGGACGTTATGATGTCGCCTGGCTCCAATGTCATAGATGAGAAGAACTCGACCAGCTCACGAACCTTGAATACCATATTCTTGGTACTTGACAACTGACGCACCTGACCATTCACACGGAGCTCCATCCCAAGGTTGTCCGGGTCTCCCGCCTGATCCGGAGTTACTAGATATGGGCCCATGGGACCGAAAGTGTCAAAGTTCTTGCCGAGGTTACAGAACCCACGCTTCATCTCGGCAAACTGAATATCCCGCGCACTGATATCGTTGAAAACCGAGAACCCTGCCACATACTGAAGTGCATCTTCTCTAGCAACATCCTTGCACTTTTTCCCGATGACAGTCGCAAGCTCGACCTCGTAGTCGAGAAGCTTAACCTTCCTCGGATAGATTACAGGTGCCCTGTGACCTACAAGTGATGTGGGTGATTTGAGGAAGGATATCGGGAAGGGCGGGAGAGAACTACTTCCCTCAGCCAAATGGTCTGAGAAGTTACCGCCCATGCAGATGATCTTTGTAGGGCGTGCTATCGGCGGCAGGACGGTAACCGAGTTAAGGTTCCAGTACCCCTTCTCGTTTTGTTTGCCCCCGTCAAAATGCTTCTTTGCAGAATCTGCTGCTAGTTGGGCTTTGGATTCTGCCTTTGGATCCCTAAGGAAGTCGAGGAGCGGTTCCGAAGAGGCCTTCGCACCGGTTATCTCAGTGACATGGTCTGCTCCTATCATGACGCCAATTCTGTTCTCTCCCATTTTTTGCTGAAATCTAACTAGCCTCACGGTATGGTCCCTAAGGGGTTGGGACCAAATGGTTTCGGAATGTAAATGTTACAACCTGTTCCCCGGAAAATGTATCTTAGATCCCGAAGGGAGGCTAGTGGTGATTGGTGCGGCGGAGGGCCTTGCGGTCCTGATCGATTTGCTTTAGGAGAGATATAACTTGCTCAGTTTGTCTACGCAACGCAATGCTGTTCTGTTGAATCTTCTTTACCGAAAGCAACCCGCAGCAGTAGGGCGAGCATGTCTGTTTAGACCGTAGAGAGGAGCGAAACTATTTTCGCTTTTCTCGCTCATTCGCCAGGCTGTTTTGATTTATTGTTCCTTGCGTAGATAGAGAGTCTTTTTAATCCGCCAAATCCCTCGGGTCGTTGGTTGACTCTAGCAATGGTAACGGTTGAGGAATACCGGGTTGAGAGTGATACGATGGGAGAGGTCAAGGTCCCGAACTCCGCGTATTACGGTGCTCAGACGCAGAGGGCGGTTGAAAACTTCCCGATCTCAGGAATTCGTTTACCAAAAGATTTCATCAGGGCCATGGCTCTGATCAAACTGGCTGCGGCGAAGGCGAATATGCAGCTCGGGCTCTTGGAGCCGAAGAAGGGCGAGGCGATTGTTTCGGCCGCCAAGGAAGTCGTGGAGGGCTCACTCTATGAGCAGTTTGTGGTCGATATCTTCCAGACCGGTAGCGGCACCTCGACCAATATGAACGCTAACGAAGTGATCGCAAACCGTGCTATCGAGGTTCTCGGTGGAAAACGCGGAGACAAGAAGCTCATTCATCCAAACGACCACGTGAACATGTGCCAATCAACAAATGACGTCTTCCCCACTGCAATCCATGTTTCGGCAGCAGAAGCGATCGGGAGAAAACTAATCCCGGCTTTACAATCACTCGCCAAAGCGCTGGAAAAGAAGACAGTCGAGTTTGATGATGTCGTCAAAGCCGGACGAACCCATCTTCAGGATGCCGTGCCTGTAACGCTCGGCCAAGACTTCGGTGCCTATGCCAGCATGATCCGACATGGTATCAAACGGGCGGAAATGGCGCGGGACACACTGTTAGAACTTCCACTCGGTGGAACTGCCACAGGCACAGGCCTGAACGCCCACCCCAAATATGCCGAGCTAGCAATAAAAGAAATTAACAGACTTACCGGCTTCAACTTCAGGAAGGCCGAAAACATATTCGAATCGATGCAGGGCAAGGACGCGTGCGTCGAGGCGAGTGGACTTTTGAAGACGATCGCTGCAAGCCTCATGAAGATCGCTAACGATCTACGACTGCTCAACTCTGGACCCCGCACTGGGCTGGGAGAAATAGACATGCCTGCCACGGAGCCTGGGTCAAGCATAATGCCGGGAAAAGTCAACCCTGTCATTCCTGAAGCTGTCAACCTGATCGCTGCTCAGGTTATCGGGAATGATGCGGCCATCACCGTCTGCGGTTCACTGGGCCAGTTGGAACTTAACATCATGATGCCGGTCATAGCCTACGACCTTCTCCAGTCGATAGAGATCCTAGCGAACGGCTCTAGGGTCCTTTCAGAGAAATGTGTCTCGGGGATCACGGCAGACCGCGAGAGATGCTACAGTTATGCAGACAGAAGTTTGATGGTTGTCACAGCGATAACCCCCCACATCGGCTACGATAACGCTGCCAAGGTCGCTAAGAAAGCCGTGGCGGAAAACAAGTCGGTAAGGCAGGTAATTCTCGAGGAAAAAATTCTCCCGAAAGAAAAGCTTGACGAAGTTCTCGATCTCAAGAAAATGACAAAGGGCGGAAGAGCCTAGATCCTCCGATCCCCGTAGGGATGACGGTGCTTGATGGACACGCAGCAGATAATGCGGTCATCGCTGAGGCTGGCAGGTTTCGAGAGTATCCCTGGTGACAGCGAGATTCACGTCAAAGGAAGAAAGATTCGGAAAGCTCTCGTCTCAATCGATGTTGGAGTGGCCGAGCTCCTTCTGGCCCGCGACCTGGGTTGTGATGCGGTAATTGCTCATCATCCGGCTGGTGGAAGGGCTAGGTTTGAAGGTTACAAGGTGTTCCTTCGCCACATCGAACAGCTGAAGGAAGCCGGTGTTCCAGAAGAGGTCGCGCGGGATGCCGTTCGGCCCAAGCTACGAGTCCTAGAACTGCAGCATCATCCTGACAATTACGACCAGACACCCAGCGCCGCCAAGAGGCTTCGTATGCCGCTCGTGTCAATTCACAGTCCGTGTGATGAGATTGGTCGAAAAATGATTCAGAATGCCTTGAAAGGTCTCGGGGCTGATTCGACGGTGAGAGATGTTGTCTCAAAGATCGGACTTTTTCCCGAGTATCGAAAAGCCGTATCCAAGATCGAAGTGCGGTTAGGCTCCTCAAAGACCAAAGCTGGAAAAATCGCGATCAGCCATGCTGCCTACACTAACGGAGGCTACGAGATAGCCAAGACCTATTTCCAAAACGGCGTTGGCACCTTGTCTTACATTCACATTGCAGAGTCTGATCTTACAAGGCTCGCAAGCGAGCCGTCCGGAAACTTGATCATTCTCGGACATATTGCGAGTGACTGGCTCGGAATAAACAGGCTCCTCATCGAGCTTGAGAAGAAGGGAGTAGAACCGATCACGACCACTGATCTCAATTGACCTCCCCAGACCAGCAACCATCCCTCACCAAGACGCCGGTAAAGCAAGTGTATCCCGAGCCAACTGTAGGCGCCCTGATCGTCAACAGAGAGGGGAAGATCCTATTGGCGAAGTCTCACAAATGGTTCGACATGTACACTCTCCCCGGCGGACACATTGAAGTCGGAGAGAGCATGACAGACGCGGTTAGGAGAGAGGTCAAAGAGGAAGTCGGGCTTGACGTGGAAGTTGTGGAGATGCTTCTGGTGCAAGAAGCAATCTTCGCGCCAGAGTTCTACAAGAAGAGACATTTCATCTTCATCGATTTCTACTGTAAATCAAAGGATCAAGAGGTCAAACTCGACCAGGATGAAATACAGGATTATGTCTGGGTCTTTCCTGGGGCAGCGTACAATCTGAAACTCGACTCGTTCACCCGGAAGACCCTTGACAGGTATCTGGAAAGGGGCCATCGCTCGTCTTCCAATAGCGTTCTATAGTTCCCAGTCTTTCGACTCTAGCCTATCTTCCAGTTCGAAAAGTGAGTTGACTGTCAATTCAGCGCCTTCCTTCGAAAAGTCGTTGTAGCGCGCGAACCCTGTTCGCACCAACACGGTCCGTATTCCAAGCTTCTTTCCCGCTCTAACGTCCCACCAGGAATCGCCGACAAGAAACGCGTCCGCGACGCGAAGCTTCAGCCTATCCAAAGCTCGCATTACGAGCTGTTTCCTCTTGTCAACGACCTCCTCCAGGGATTCCAATCCGCGTGCGGGCCCGAGATCCTCTCGGGTAAACAACACCTCGACCAGCGGACTGACCTTCAGTAGGTCTAGTTCCGATGCCACCACCGATCTGGTGAACCGCATCGTCGCGATCCCAAGTTTGAACCTGTGCGCTTTCAGTGCGGACAAAAGTTCGAGTGCACCGTTCTGAAGCTTCGCCTTGTCCACAGTGTCCCTGAACAGTTTTCGATAGGTCTCATACGCCTCATCGATCTTGCCACCCCTCTCCCGTGACAACGCGGTTTCCAGGACCATGCGCGGCCCCGTGCCGATCTCGTAGGCGCGCTGGTAGTAGTTCTTGACAAGAAACTCCTGATCTATAGGCTTTGAATGGTGTGCGGTGAGAGTTTGGTTGATGCAGTAGAACTCGCGATCGTCAATCTGGGCGAGGGTTCCGTCCCAGTCGAAGATTGCACCCTTCAAAGCTCTCAGCGAGAAATTCGGCTAGGAATGTAACCATATGGCTTTGCTTGGGGTTACGAGCAGAATATCACGAAACCGGTCACTGTTCTTGAGATTAAGGACGAGCATGCAATGGGTACTCCAAGCCACCAGTCGCCTCCTGATACCAAGGGAGATCTTTTGCTGGCGATTGGAGTGGGATTCCTCATCAACCTGATCATTGGCGTCGCCCTCCCCGAGGTAGGGCCATTCGTCGCCGGACTGGTCGCAGGTGTGATCATCAAACAGGGACCCTGGAAAGGAGCCCTCGCGGGTTTCTTCGCAGGGACCCTGGGAGGACTGGCGAGTATCGGATTATGGGTTGCGACCAATCTTCTGAGCCTTCCTAACGGTCTTTGGTCTGTCGCATTCCAGACAGCCGTAGGAATATTGACTGCCACATACGCAATTCTCTCTTTGTCCGGTGGAATTGTTGGGAGCGTTGTCGCAGTGCAGCACTGGCCGCGTTTGAGCTTGTTCTTTAAGCAACACAAGATAGGTTTCACGTTGCCATTCCATCTTCACCAATCCGCGGCGGTCGCGGCGAAGAAGGGGGACGATTAGAGAATGACCTTCACTGCTCAGCGCTTGTTAGACACGACTCCCAGATGGCTTAGCATGACTCTCGTCTCAACATCCAGCGCTCTACTAATATCAGGAGTCGGTTTTGTTCTGAACCTCTTCGACCCCTTCACCATAACCCCTTTCACCCTCTTACTCCATCTCGTCTGGGCTATCGTAGTCTCGAGCTGGGTGCTCAACCTGAAAGTGAAACTTCCCGCCGAGAAAAAGACCCTGTTGGCAATCGGCGTTGCTGTCGCAGTAGGATCAATATGGGGTGCCGTTCAACAATGGGCAGCATATCTTCAAGCTGGAATAGTCAACGACATTACCCTTGTTGCTGGCGCAGTGGCCATGGATGCAGTGGGCGGGCTGGTGGTCTACACCCTATACCATCTGAACATTCTGGGTAGAAAGATAGGCTCTAGCGGGTCTTAGCGAGCCGAAGATCTCGACTGTCTCGAACGTGAAGGTATCTAGCTTCTCGTTTTGGCCGGGATCGCGATTGTCTCTCTGATCGGGATGCCTTCTTTCGGGTCCTGGATTATTCTCTGGAAGCCTCTGATGATCTCCCTGGTCACGGGTCCCGGTTTGCCCTCGGCTATTGCTACTCCATGAATCTTGATGACAGGAACGACCTCCGCCATTGTTCCGGTTAGGAAGGCTTCGTCAGCCGTCATTAGCTCGTAAGGCGTGATATCTCTCTCTCGGACCTCGTATCCCAGCTCCTCGGCGAGTTTCATAACTCGTGCTCTTGTGACTCCATGAAGAATTCCCGCGGCCGATGTTGGTGTATGGACTATTCCCTGCTTGACGATGAAGAGGTTTGAACCGTGGAACTCGGAGACCATCCCTCTGTGGTCGAGCATAACCACCTCGTCGGCGCCTGAATCGATTGCTTGAAACTTCGACATGACACTCTGGATGTAATTGAGAGATTTGACCTCATGGCTAGTCCCGTCGACCATATCGCGTCTTAAACTGGAGATAACAGCGGTCACTCCCTTCTCCCGGGCTTCCTTGCCGTGCGCGGGGAGTACCGGTTCGGTCATGATTATGATAGACGGCTTTGGGCAGCTTCGCGGGTCCAGTCCAAGGTTTCCTCGGCCACGGGTGATTACGAGGCGAATGTACGCATCAGCCAAATTGTTTCGACGAAGAGTTTCCACGATAGCATTCATGACTTGCTCTTTCGTGAGAGGGATGTTGACTCTAATAACACGCAGTCCTTCGAATAATCGCTCTACGTGTTCGCGTAATCGGAAAACTGTACCATTGTAGGCGCGGATGCCTTCGAAGACCCCGTCTCCGTATAATAGCCCGTGGTCGTAGACTGAGATCTTGGCTTCGCCTTTGGGGTGGTATTCACCGTCGATATAGACGAATGGTTCCTTCCCCGCCATAAATGTCCAGAAAGAGAAACGAGTGTTCCGGGTATAAAAGTGCAAGCTCCCATTATGATCGAGGAACGGTAATCTCTACCTAAATCAGCTCTGCTAACTCTTCGTCAGGTCGAGGGGTATTGACTCTTGTCCGGATTGTGGTTGTGGGTGCCCGATGCTTTCACAATCCTCTCGGCCCTATCTAGGCAAGAAACGGACTCTCTTGTTTGGCGTCTCTGGTGCTCGCCCTGAAGACGGTCAGACAGAAACATGAGGTCTCACCCGAGCTCCTACGTCTCCTTGACGAGTTCAGGCGCATGGTGAACGTCTGCATCGCGGTTGGAATAGAAGAGAATGTTTCCAGCCTCAAGACCCTCTCGTTGAGATCGTATCATCGTCTCAGCCGAGACATGCCCAGCTACTACAGGCTATGCGCGATCAGCAAAGCCACCGGAATACTCCACAACCATCGAAAAGCCAAGAAGAAGAATCCCCGCACAAGGTTTCCATGTGCTAGGAAGCTGATGCTGACCACCTGTTACGGGTTCAAGATCCAGAATGGTCTTCTCAGACTGCCAGTTAGACCACGACATTACGTCTATGTCAAGCTGAACAGTCACACTCTGCGGGTACTCTCGGGGCTGAACGTTCGGTCGGTCACTCTGACTCGAGAGTCGCTAAGCATAAGCTACTCGAAAGAGACAGTTGAGATCGAACCGGAAGGATACGTTGGGATAGACCGTAACCTGGACAATGTGACAGTCGCATCAACGGACGGGACAGTCAAAACATTCGACCTGTCAAAGGCGACAAGGATCAAGGCCGATTATCGCGTTGTCAAGAGCCAGTTTAGGAGAAACGACGTGAGAATGAGAACACAAGTCTTCTCCAAATACGGAGGGAAGCAGCGGAACCGTGTTCACCCACTACTCCACCACGCATCCAAGAGAATAGTTGACGAGGCCAAGACCCGACGGTACGGGATAGTCATGGAGAGGCTGACCGGGATGAGAAGACTCTATCGTAGGGGCAACGGACAATCTAGGAACTATCGGAGCCGGATGAATGGTTGGAGCTATGGAGAGCTGCAACGACAGATAGAGTACAAGGCAGGATGGGAAGGATTGAGGGTAATCTACGTTTCTGCTAGGAACACGTCTAGACACTGCTCAATATGCGGGTACAAGACCCTAGAGAGCACTGAGCGACAACTATGGTGTCCCAAGTGCGGCACCGTCCTAGACAGGGACGAGAACGCGGCTAGAAACCTGGCCGCGAGAGGGCCGAGGTTTAGCCCCAACGGGCCTCCAGGTGAAGCAATGGTAGAGGAACGGGAACCGGAGAATGCGACCCTAATCCTCAAAGTCAATGGAGGCAAGTTAAGTCGGTAAGCCACAACAACAATCCATCTGATGAAGACTTAACAGAACCCCTAAATCGTAATCTACTCGGACGTGATTTGCGTGTTTTCGGTTTGGGCCGGTAGTTCAGCCTGGTTAGGAGCATTGACTCTCCGGATAGAACGTCCGCCTTACACGCGGAAATCCTCACATGAGGGCCGTAGGGTCGGGAGTTCAAATCTCCCCCGGCCCACCAGAATAGCTTGGCTACTTTCGAGTAGCCCTCTTCTTTCGTTTCTGCGCCGCACGTCCACTGAGCGACTTACTTCGAGCGCGCTTCTCATACTTTGGCTCGTACAATTCCACATCAACATCTCCAGGCATTCGAAAGTGAGTCAGCAATCCCCACCCCTCATCACTGATGCCCGAAGTGAATTCTACGCTTCGCGACTTCAATTCTTCAACCGTTTTGTGGATGTTATCGCAATAGAAGGAAATTGAATGAAACACTCTGTCGGACGGATGGCAACCCAGATCAGCCTCAGGCATGTCGAAGATCAGCCAGCCTTCGCCCGTGTCGGTGAAAGGGAACCCAAGCTTGTCGCGAATGAACGCACGCAACTCCTCCGGCTTAGGCGTATACAGTAATGCATGAAGACCCTTGATCAATTTCTAATCTTCCATTCTTGCCCCAGGCGTATCGGGATCGTTCTAGTTACCCTTGGACTTGGAACAGATAAAGGCGTAGCCTTTGCTAGAAGCCAGCTGTTACTGCAAGTCTTCGTCTCTTGAGATGATTCGAACGTGCTCCTGGGTGTTTGGGCGAGAATTTTTCCAATCTCTTGATTGCTCGACGAATCGTCTCTGGTTTCTTTGAGAAGGAAAACCTGAACCTTAGCCTCCCATGCGAGGGGTTGTGGAAGAAGCTTGACCCTGGAACGCCCCCGACCCCTACCTTGGTGATTAGGTGCATCGCTAAGTTTCGGTCGTCCTTGAAACCCGTGTCATTTGTCGTAGTCCACACATAGTATGCTCCTTCGGGCTTGAAGACTCCGAATCCCGCATCTTTCAACGAATCCACTAACATCTCTCTACCTCCGCGATAGTTTTCTCGTAGGTGCTCATAATATGATTCAGGAAGCTGAAGAGCGGCTTCACACGCTTCTTGTAGAGGCGTTGGAGCACAAACGGTGAGGAAATCATGAACCTTTCTTATCGCCGAGGTCAGAGGCTTTGATGCGACGACGTATCCTACACGCCAGCCTGTTACACTGTAGGTCTTGGAGAACCCGGAGATCGTGATTGTTCGATCCTCCATTCCTGGGAGGCTCCCAATACTCACGTGCTCGTGTCCATCATATAGGATATGCTCGTAGATCTCGTCGGTGATCGCGAAGGAATCATAGTCCTGGCAAAGGTCACTGATCAAACCCAACTCTTGACGTGATAGAACCTTTCCCGTGGGATTGTGAGGTGTGTTGATGACGACCGCCTTTGTTTTCCGATTGAACACTTGTTTGAGAGATTCTTCTTCGATCTCGAAGTCGGGCTCCTTCATTCTGACGTATCGACATTTTGCGCCTGAGAGAATCGCATCGGGGCCATAATTCTCGTAGAAAGGCTCGAAAATCACTACCTCCTCTCCTCGATCTAAGAGTGCGAGTTGTGAAGCGATCATCCCTTCAGTTGTTCCGCAGGTAACCGTGATCTCGTCTACACTGCAGTCAATGTGGTTGTATATTTTCATCTTATGCGCGATAGCTTTCCTCAAACCAATGGTCCCGTGAGTGGTGGAGTACTGGTTGTATCCCTTGAAGATGGCGGTTGCAGCTGCTCGTTTGATGCTGACTGGCGGATCGAAATCGGGAAAACCTTGGGCAAGATTTACTGCCCCATAAGCCTGGCAGAGCCGAGTCATCTCTCGAATGACGGATTCGGTAAACCTGGAAGCTCGTCCGGAGGGCCCCTTTCTCATAACGCGGCCTTACCCATCGAGGCTAGTAAGGATTCCCTTGACGACCACCCTCTGCTCCGGGTGGAGTCTAAATAAGCCATCAACAAGAAGAATGCCCACGCTGATGGTCTACTGCTCCGTCTTCCTGTACCGAGTCCCGAGGAGGAAAGCGGAGGCTTTCGTTCAGGCGTTGAGGCCAATAATGAAATTGTTCCTGGACTCAGGAGCGCTC
>Ga0209237_1000177_pt1 | contig 32633 bp, 33 predicted proteins | sample GraSoi013_1_40cm_2_FD_185820 | JGI IMG/M metagenome (GOLD analysis project Ga0209237, IMG submission 185820) | Grasslands soil microbial communities from the Angelo Coastal Reserve, California, USA - Sample 10_02_2013_1_40cm (SPAdes) (version 2) | ecosystem: Environmental > Terrestrial > Soil >...
CCAGCGCCCTGTGCATTAGCATGACTCTCTGAGAAATTATCGGTCACCGGACCTCGAGCGATCGTTTCGCTGAGCGATTCCCGCTACCTAGAAGTCTGGGTTTTGGTGACGGTATGCTTTGGTACGCGTTTCCAGCCGAGTCTGTGAGAGCCGAAACTTTCAGGGATGCGAGGAAGCTCGGGATCAAAAGCAGCACTGATCACACTCCTAGCACTCGCCATAGTCCTGGTCCCGAACCACCTCCCCAATGCAGTAGCTTCCGGCAGCCTACAGCCGTCCACTTTCTACTTTCACAACCAGGCTACTAAGACTCTGAACACGGTTTCGACATATCTCTGGTCGAATACAAGCCAAACTTGGTCGAGCGGGGCACAGTTTGAATCACGAAATGTGGTCAGCGGTACCCCTGGAGTCTGGAACTACTACTCCCAGCCAGCGATGGCTGGCAACGTAACCTTCACTGGACCCGTGACCTTCGTTCTGTACCTAATCTCCTCTTCGGGCACGGGAGGAGGCACCGTGATAACTGGAAACGTCAACAAGATCACCTCTGCTGGTACAGTCGTCCCTCTGGCTGTCGGCAGCCTGTCAGGAACATCAATTTCGACGACTCTCACAGCATACACGATTAGCCTAACGAGCAGCAGCTACCAGATCGAACAGGGTGCAATCCTCAATTTCCAGATCACCATCACCATCACCGGAACAACAACCCGAACCATCAGTCTTCTATATGACGGAGCGGCCTGGCCCAGCCAAGTTGCCGCTACATTCCAGCAGAGAATTGGAATCAACTTCTACTCAAGCTTCAACCAGACCGGACTTCAGACGAACTTCTTCAGCAGAAACTGGACCGGCCCGGGACGGCAGGTCACCCTCAGAGCCTCAGTATTCGACGCTCTAGGCCTCTACGACATAGCCTCCGCACGGTCAAACCTCACCTCGCCGAGCGGGTCTACGGTTCTATCCAACTCTCCACTTACGCGTGTCCAAGGTACCGGGCAAAACTATACCGGGACATGGGCGATCAACTGGACATATACAACAAACACTCCCAGCGGAAGCTACAACTCAAAATTAGCGGTTACAGACAATAACGGAATCTCTTTGACCCCGACCCTAACCTTCAAAGTCATCGCGTCATGGCTTCTCAACCTTCATGCCGTCAGTCTCGATCCAACACCCGTCTCGGTCCCCGGAGCCTCAATCACATTATTCAACGGAGCCGTCGCGACCTACAACGGGGTCTCCAACAGTTCAGGCTGGGTCGCACCCCAGAACATTATGCTACTTGACAACGCTTCATACAGCATCAACGCCTACCTGCAGGGAACCATCGTCAACCAGACAGCCCCCTACACGCCGAGCTCCTCTCTGACAATTCCACTCTACCTCTCAGTCTATCAGCTAGACTTTAGCAACAAGTTCATGGATGGTAACGCCAACCAGTTGCCCCAGCCGCCGTCAACCATCCAACTCTCCTATCCAAACGGCACTATCGGAAGCCTCAACCCAGGGGGCACCTACCTACTTCCTGCCGGAACATACTCAATATCTACCGTTACGTGGAGAGGAGTCAACGTAGCCGCGTCGTCGATCCCCTTCAACCCGAGGAATGGACTCGCACCCGTCAAGCTTCAGATATACGACCTCACAGTTACGGTCGAGGACCAGAACGGCCAACCAGTCTCCGGAGCAGCAGTCACCCTAACGCTAGCAGGCCAAACATTCACTCAAAACACAACCGGAAATAGCGGAATCCTAGTCTTCCGCTCGCTCCCCAAGGGTCAGTATATCGTGATTGTCAATAGCCAATCACAGACGATCAGGAGCACTCTCGACCTGTCCCAGAACTCCAGCAACAACATCCAGCTCAACCCTGCATCCACATCATGGGTCACCCAGTCTCTCGGCTGGATCCTCCTCGGTGTAGCCGTTGGAGGAGCATTGGGGTACGAAGAGTTCTACAGGATCAAGCATCCATTCCGCGAGGAACCCTTCGAGTACTTGGACAAACTAGCTTCAGGAGGCTTCAGGGACGGCGACAGCGTCCTCATCGAAGGCGATACCGGATCAGGCAAGACGACATTCTGCGAAGAGGTAGCCTACAAGTCCCTCCAGTCAGCCCGTCCGGTTCTATTCTTGACTTATGACAACCCAGACTCCGTCAAGCAAGCAATGAAGAGCATGCACTTTGACACCTCAAAGGACGAAGCGCAGGGATTCTTCCAGCTCATCGGTTGCGAGATAACGAAGACGCCAAGAATGGACAACAGCCACGGGGTCCTAGAAAACTTCTACGACACGACCGTACTGGATATGGCAATATCCTCCGGACTTGCAGAGGTGACCGTTGGCAAACCCACGCTTATTGTCGATTCCTCTCACCAACTTGTCGAGAGAGCAAGCACACGCGGCCTAACGAATCTGATTCAAGAAATCGCCGCGAACCTGAGAGAGGAGAAAGGCAGATTCTTCCTTGCGGTTAACAGAGGTGCACCGAAACAAGTATTGGCCGAACTTGAGGGAGCAGTAGACTGTGTCCTGGAGCTTTCTACAGCACTCCAATCTGGACGACCGTTCACCCAGCTCACAGTCAAGAAGATGCGCGGACGCAAGTTTGATAATCGGCCGGTAAAAACCCGAATCCATCCAAGCAAAGGCATTGTGTTCGAAGTCCCGAAGACCCACAAGGGAAAACAGAACAGCGCCAATTGAGACCGTGAACCCAGAGCGAAAGCGTGAAACATAGCGGATTGTCATCAAGAAACACGCATCACCTTTGGATTGTTCCGTATGCGGTCAGGTGACTGAACAAGCCAACTCCGATCTTTGCTTAATCCATGCTCGAGCGCTCGACAGCGTAAGGCAGGCCTACGAAGCTTGGGCCAACGCGTTCGGCAGTATCGCCCGAGCTGACTTTCTCAAGCGCGTTGCCAAACAGCAAGGAACAGGCAAGAATGCTAGGGAAATCGTTGAGTTCCTTCAGCAGCGTCCCGAGAAGTGGAAGTGATGCAGACACTCATCATATGCGAGAAGCCGGATGCAGCCGCGCGTGTTGCACGAGCGCTCGACGAGGACGGAGATCCGCGGAGAACAGAGACTCAAGGCGTCCCCATCTATGAGTCTAGGAACCGAAAGGAAACAATCCTCGTCTGTTCCGCCCTAGGCCACCTCTACGCGGTCGACTCGAAGACCCACACCAGCCGACGCTTCTACCCCGTCTGGGATTTCGACTGGAAGCCCAAGCACCTCATCGACAGGAAATCCGCTCGACTAGCCCGATGGATCCAGGTCATCAGCTCACTCGCCAGCAACGCCGACCGTTACATCAACGCCTGCGACTATGATGTCGAAGGCTCGCTTATCGGATATACACTCCTACGATACGCCTGTCATGGCGCCGACTCGAAGGCTCAGCGGATGAAGTTCAGCACTATGACCGAGAAAGAACTCAAATCCGCCTACAGGAACCTCGCACCCCAACTCGACAAACCAATAGTCGAGGCCGGCCGCACTCGACACGAACTCGACTGGCTCTACGGAATCAATCTCTCCCGGCTCCTAACAGAATCAGCCCTCAAACAGAACCGCGGCTACTCAACCCTCTCTACAGGCAGAGTCCAAGGTCCGACACTCAAGTTCGTCGCTGACAGAGAAGAAGAGATCCAATCTTTTACCCCGACACCGTTCTGGACAGTTGACGCAACGGTTGCGCGAGACGGACAAACCTACACACTCGAATACCAGAAGGAAAAAATCCCCACCATCACCGAAGCGGAGCAAGTCGTAAGAGACTGCAAGAATGCAGTTCTCGAAGTTGAGAGAGCGGACTCTCGAAACATACAACAGAGCCCGCCCTATCCATTCGATCTCTCCAATCTACAGTCAGAAGCATTCAGGCACTTCGGATACACCCCATCCAGAACCCTAGCCCTAGCCGAGAAGCTGTACCTAGGGGCGTTGATCTCCTATCCACGTACTTCGAGCCAGAAGCTGCCTCCCGACATCGGATATTCAGAGATTCTCCGCGGCATCGCGAACATGCCTCATTACAGATATCTCGCCTCAAAGCTAACCCTCAACAATTCACTCCGCCCCAATCAAGGTCCAAAGGAGGATCCCGCACACCCAGCAGTCTATCCCACCGGAGAACCGCCCAAGCAAGTCCTCATCCAGCCCGAAGCAAATCTCCTCGACCTAATCATCAGACGGTTTATGTCATCCTTCGTCGAGCCTAGCCTCCGAGAAAGTTCAAAGCTAACTCTCAAGAAAGAGCTGCACCGATTCTTCCTCCGAGGAACCCATCTTCTACGTGAGGGCTGGATCCAATTCTACAAGCCCTACGCTTCAGACGAGTTCCAAAAACTCCCGGACCTCAAAGTCGGCGACAAGATACCGATCACAAGAATCCAAGCCATGCAGAAGTTCACCGAGCCTCCGCCACGATACAATCCTAGCACTCTCCTCCGAAGAATGGAGGAGGAAAACATCGGGACCAAGGCTACAAGGGCTGAGATCATCGAGATTCTATATCGACGAGGCTACATCAAGGACATCCGGATCGAAGCAACTCCCCTCGCGCTGAAGATCATAAACCTCCTCAACAAGTACTGTCCGCTCATAATCGACCCTGCATTCACAGCCAGACTTGAAACCTCGATGGACAACATTCGGACACTCCAGACCACTAGAAGCCACGTCATAGCCGAGACTCTGGACCATCTTCGACCAATAATGCTCGATCTGATCGCCAGAGAGGACGAGATAGGGGCCCAGCTGGCAGAAGTTGTGGTATCCCAGAGAATCGCCGGCCTCACCTTCGACTATCCATGTCCCCAATGCGGATCAAAATTGAAGATTATTCGAAGCCGATCCTCCGGCAAGAGATTCATCGGCTGCAGGGGATATGAGAAAGGATGTAGATTCACCTTGCCTCTTCCCCAATTCGGAAATCTCTCCATAACCGGCACCAGTTGTAAGATCTGCGGATTCCAACTCGTCCAAGCAAGAACGAAGGGTCGGAGACCCATGATCTTTTGCGCCCGATGCTACTCTAACAAGACAAGAGCGAATGCGACAGAATCCTCTACCCCAGCCGCACCGTCGACTTCTCGGCAGGCTACGGATGACTTAGTTGAAGCTGCGTCGCTTGTCAAGGACCAGTAGAAAGGTCAGAGAAGCGAAGAACATCAGCACGAACAAGGATGCTACGAAGGCAATGTCGATCGGTTGCTGCCAGAGTCCGGGGTATGATACCACTGTCAACAGCGTAGACGCTGGAGCGACGATCTGTAGAGGAAACAGAAGGAGCCCCAACCAGAGACCCCATCGTGTCATCATGAACACCCCAAGACTTCCCAGAAGCGATGCGGCCCCGATTGCATACAAGTGATACGCGAGAGTATCCTGTGCAACAATCGGAAAAGCCAGATAGTAGATTCCCGATAATGCGTAGAAGAAGGATGAGATAGAGAGTCCAACCGGCCTGAAACTCGCCGTGTCAGCAGTCTCCTCCTTTGCCTGTTGCTTAGGCGTCTGCCTAGACATCTCTTGAATCTGGCGCAAGCCTCGTAACCTCCCAAAATAAGGCTTACATTCGGTATCAATATCGAGTCGGAGAGCCATGAGTCAGTCCCAACTCTATCTGTCCAGTCGACCGGCTTTCACAGGAATATCATCCCCTCTGGAAAAGTCCCGTTTTGTCTTCTTCGGCGTCCCATTCGACCGGACAAGCACCTACAAACCAGGATCCCGATTTGCTCCATCTGCCCTCCGCGACGTATCAGCCAACCTAGAACTCTACAGCATCCGATCCAACGTGGACCTCGAGAAAATCCTCGTCCACGACGCGGGAGACATCGACACAGTAGAAGATCTCAATGAAACCCTTCGGAGAATTACTGCTGTCTGGAAAGAACTAAGCGCCACGGGCAAGATTCCTATCATGGCAGGCGGCGAGCATACGGTGACAAAGGCCGCCATCGACGCGCTCCCAACCGACATTGGACTTGTAAATCTGGACGCCCATCTTGATTTGAGAGATGAGTTTCTGGGGGAGAAGCTATCCCACGCTACCTTTATGCGACGAGTCGCGGAGCGGATAGATCCGAGCCATATCATGGAAGTAGGGATCCGAGCCTTTTCGAAACCCGAGCTCGATTACTGCCACGATTTCGGCCTCCAAATCATCACTCCACAAGACATCAGGAAAAATCCACTTGATAAGACGGCGCAGAGAATTCGGACATTCCTCTCAGGATTCACCCACAGCTACCTCACCGTTGACATTGACGTCCTCGACCCAGCGTACGCCCCCGGAGTCGGGAATCCAGAACCGGATGGCATCACGACCGATGAGCTACTGACCCTCGTTCAAGCCGCGATGAACCGTAACACCAGGGGTTTCGATCTCGTCGAAGTCTCTCCCCAGCTGGATTGTGGACAGACAGCGGCCGTGGGTGCAAAGGTCATATTCGAGGCGATAGCAGCACTATCTTCTCGGAGCCCTACGAAGTGACCCTAGACAACTACATCACCGCTTCAACGACGCGAGTCAAGGGCGACAAGAATGTCCCCAAGGACAAGTTCGACCGTCTAAGAGAAGCCGCAGAGAAGAAACTCAGCTTGCATTCTTTCCGGTCAACGGCGAACCTGAACGGAGTCAACATTGAATTCCAGGGCAACAGCAAGCATCAGTACGATTTCTGGACCCTCAACTGGCATCAAGCATCACAATCTTCGCCTATTCATTCAAGGGTCATTTCTGCAATCGGCGTCGAAGGTCAGGAGCCTTCGGCGTTCTACTGCCCCGAGACCCACGAGTCCCTCTTCTTCAACACTGAATACTATGGCCAATGCAAGAGCTGGGCGCTCGGAATGGCGGCCGCAATCCTCGAAGAGACGAAGAACACGCACTCGATACACGGCGCGTGTGTGGATGTTGGGGGCAAGGGAGTCATCATAGTAGCCCCGACCGGCACAGGCAAAACGACTCAGGCATTCAAACTCATGGAACGGCAGGAAGGCAGGATAGTCGGAGACGACTGGGTCAACATCGACCACACTGAAGGCGAACACCTTGGCTACTTAGTGGGCAAACAGCCTGAGAAGAGTCTCTACATGCGGACCGAGACACAGCTCAACAAGCCCTGGCTGAGAGAAATCTTCGACGAGAGCAAATGCGAGAACGTCGTAATGAGCAAGAAGAACTGCGAGTTCACACAGGGTCCGACAGGATGCAAACTCACCAATCAGCGCTGCGTCTTCGACGATGGATATCAGTGGTGCTACTATGCGTTCGGTAACAGCAGAGCCCTCGTTCCGAGAGAACAATTGTTCGGCAAAGACAAAGTGGCCGATGAGGCCAAAATCCGGCTCTTGGTCTTGCTACGACGTGATGAGAGGAGCCCGGAGGAGGTCAAGTTGAACTCGGATGAGGCAATCCAGGTCCTCCGGAAGGGCGAGTACATGATCCGTCCCGGAGCCGGACCCAAGGAACTATGGGGAAAAATAAGCAACGAACCTTGGTTCAACCCGTACCTGCTCCACCTTGACCACGCCCGTCAGGAGGAATTCTTCCGTAGAATGATCTCTTCGTTCAAGGTCAATTGCATACTCTTGAACACAGGCATCGAAACTGTGGAAGGAACCAACAGCCGGATTCTATCTGCACTCGACAACTGTTAGTCTCTCGTCCAATTTCTGCAATTGCTAAGACAGATCCGGCAATCGGAAGCGTTAAGACCGCACAGATTGCAACCTAGAACCCCAAATGGCACCTAGGAAGATCTCAACCAAAGCCAAGAAGCGGAAGGCCTATTATTACTACGCTGGGAAGGAATCGAAGGCAAAGAAGGTCGCGAAAAAGTCCTCAAAGACCAAGAAGACTAAGCCTCAGGCGAAGAAGCGCAAGAAATAGCAGTCTAGCCTACAAGAATCTCGGTATTGTGCGTTCGTCGGTTATTGGATCGAAGACTCCAAGTTGATTCTTAGCCAATGGGATCACGGCTCTGCTTACCAGGCCGTTTAGCGAGTAGGGTAGGGCGAATCAGCCGCATTCCGCCGGAAGGGACCCATTCATCCATCACGAACCCTCGCTTTGTGAGCGACCGAACGAGGGCTAAACGTTTCTTTCGGTTCCAGAAAGCGGTCTCTTGATCTCTGATGTGGATGTGAAATCCTCGACCCGAATAAACGAGACTGATCTCGGAGAAATTTCTAGACAGAATCTCTATGAGCTGAGCAGCCTCTTGTTGGGCCAATTGAAATTCCAGCCGACAGAACGACAATCCTTGATGTCTGCGCATCTTCTCTTCAAGAGTTCCGTGAATCGGGCAGGTGAAATTCTCAGGATCAATGTCGAATACTAGCTCTTGGCCAAATGAGCTGCCCAGTTGTGTGGGATCGTTCTCGAGGTGTCTTGCCTGATCCCAATCCTTGTAGACATTGCGATCATAATATGCTGATTCTGGCATGAAATCAATCAAATAATTTCTCATTTCGGATAGGCTCTCGTACTCGTCGATGACTATAGTCCGGCCACGTTCGCGACGATACTTCATAGGAGAAATACCAGTGTGCCTTCCAATCACGACCGCGAAAACAATAGGTGATCGCCATACGCGGAACCAGTCTCGTATCTTGGTGAGGCTAAACTCCTGTGAGTAGAATTCTCTCCTCTCACTAAGCGAAGAAATCCGCATTCCATCTGGAAACCGGTACTTCGCAATTCTCAGTGTCTAGGCCGCTTCCACGGGCTGTGTCTGGCTCAGTTGTTTGAGCTGGCTTCTGTACATTTCTACGATTTCCCTAGTTGTCGTCGCATCCTCTGGTGACTTTTCAGTCCTATAATTTCCCGTAAATCGCGGAAACCTGATAGCCAACCCGGCTCCAGGCCTAATCGAGTTTAGCCCGCACGTGTGTATCGGACTCAGAGTTATTTCGGCTCCGATAACCTCCAACACCAGGCCAGGCACGAACCAAGTGTCAGCCATGATTTTGGAATCTACCCGTGCGTGCCGATGGTCGATCTTGTACTTCTCCAACATTTCCGGAAGCTTTGCGAGATCTTCATCCTTGAAGCCGGACCCGCACTTGCACGTGGTTCTGAACACATCGTCTTTCCCATCGTATGCGGCCAAGAGAAGCGCGCCATAAGTTCCTCCCCGTCTTCCTCTTCCAGCGAAGGCTCCTACAACGACTAGATCTACAGTGTCTTGCATCTCAGACTTGTATTCCCGTTTGTACTTGATCCAACCCCATCCTCTTGCCCCTGCTTTGTAGATTGAATCGGGTCCGATTGACTTTATCATCAATCCCTCGCATCCGTCTGCCACCGCTTGTTGCATGAAGTCATCAAGCTGCTCTGGCTTGGTGACGATGATCTGCCGTGAGAGGTCGAGCTTTTCATTGTGCTGAATTATCTTTGCCAAGGCCTCTCGCCTGCGCGGAAACCCTAGCTGAGTGTAATCGACCCCATTATTGTACAGCAGGTCGAAGGCGAAGAGTGCTACAGGTATTTCCTGAATCGTCTTCTCCAACTCGTATTTGCGTCCGCGTCGCTGCGAGACGAGCTGGAATGGTAGTAACTCGCCTGTTGAAGGGTCCACGGGAACAGCCTCCCCTTCAAGGATGAGTTCGTCACCGGCGATTCCCTTTTTCAGAAGAGTGCGGAGGTCGGGGAACTGGTCAGTGATATTCTCGAGTCGTCTTGAGAAGAGAGTTACGTTTCGCTTTGAAATGTGTGCTTGGATTCTTAGCCCGTCATACTTGTACTCTGCCGCTGCTCTACCGTTCATCTTCTCCAGAATTTCTTGGGGATCGGAGAGTCTTTCAGCCAGCATGGGTCTGATGGGCCTGCCTACAGTCACTTTGAACGACCTTATCGCCTCGGTTCCGCCGCTTGCGAGCGCTCTTGCTACGAATCCTAGATCGGAGGAGCGGTTGTAGGCCTGTTCCAAAAGAGCCTTCGACTCCTTTCCGCCTGCTAAGGCATGAGCAAGAGCGTCGAGTAGTGTCATCTCAGCCACGCCTAATCTGAGTCGGCCTAGCGCTGTTCTGATGACGTATTTCGCCTCTATCGACGAGGCTTTGCTTACCAGCGATGTTAGTTGTCGAATCTTGGACTCGACAGATCCGGGTCCACTTGACTTTGCGATCCGGTCTAGGATTCCGTAGACCTCTTCCACTGTGAGTCGTTCATTTCTCAAGCCGACTTGGGTCTTGCCCGCGAGTAGGGCCTCGGCGGCATCCCCGAGATCGCCTCTTCGTTTGTACTCGTCGGCTATTCTCGCCTCTGTGGCCGCAGTAACGATTGCGAGGGTTTTGATGGCTAGTTTCTCTGCGATACCGATCTCAATTCCGAGGTAGTCAGGGTAGAGTTTGCCTTGGGTGAGGTAAACGACTTTGTCGATAATCTCGGAAGGTGTCTCTTTGAGAAGATCGACGAGTAGTTTGGTGATCTCAAGGCGCTTGGTCGTTCCCTCGATCTTCTGATAGGTCTCAACCAAGCGTGAGTAGAGCATCGTCATACCTCCACAAGGTCTGAGTCGGTCATCTCCAAGTCTTGTTGTTAAATAGATGCGATCATTGCATCATCGCCAGACGATGAATTACCCATATGCCGCTTGGAGGAGGATCCTGTTCGTCGCTGTGCTGGTCGTCATAATCGTAATTGCCTTCACGCCAGCTACAACCCAGGGAACGATATTCCTACGATTCTCCAGCCTGTCTTCTTCCACCGCTGTCAACCATATCTACGTAGGGTTTACCCAAATCGCACTCCACCAAGCCGGATTCGTCAATTCTACTGGCTGGATCGTAATCTCCCAGAGCTTTCCCAAAATCGATCTATTATCAGATCAGACGATTCCTCCAACCGTCGCTTCGGCGCCAATCCATTCCGGACGTTACGACGAGATTCGTCTCACTTTCTCAAACTGCACGGTGGTTATTGCGGGGAGCCCTTTTCCAATTTCGGCGCCTTCTATGATCAGCAGCAACGTGACCTTGCCAGTTCCTCCGAGCGGGATAGGAGACGTTTTGCTTGTCGTTGCTTTCGATTATTCGACACTTTTCTCAAGCACGCGATCGCTCTCTTTCGTTCTAATCCGCACGTCAACTGCATAGATTGGATCCGACCTCCTTGACCGAAACCATCAAATTTAGCCTATTAGCGGGTCGAGAGTATGTGCGTGATCGGTAAGAACGAGCTCACTGAGCTCATACGGAGCTACAAGTGCATTCACCCGTTTGACTACAGTCTCTTGGATGGGGATGGGTACATTCTGACCGTCAAGGAGGAGCGAACACTCCACTACTTGGAGCACCAGAACCTAGTGTCGAACGAGGTAGTCTTCACTCCCCCGCAATTTGTCGCGCATCTCACTGCCAAGAGCAAGTACGGAAGGATGGGGCTCTCGTTTCTGAACGCCGCGAAGGTACACAGCGGCTACGTTGGCAGACTCGCCTTAGAGCTCGTCAACCTGAGTAACGAACGGCAGCCGATTACAATCAAGCGTGGAGAGCCGTTGATGCACATCGAATTCCTGAAGAGGGAGGGGGAGCCTTCTCCCTACAACGGTGGGTACATGTTCCAGTTTATGAGCGAGGAGGAGATCGCTGACTACGTCACCATCCTCACTCGTGATTTCAAGAATGTGTTTCATAAGGATGAGCTGGCGAAATCTGCTAAAGAACGGGTCGCCTTGGCTCCTCTGGTCTAGTTCTTGACAATTGTTGCTAGTGCGCGCTTCAATATCGGATCGTTTGTCTCCTTAGTCGCGGACTCGTAAAAGTCTAGCATTTTTCTCTGCCCTGTTCTCTTTCCATATTTGTGGGCTTGAAACGCCATCTCGACTTTGTCTAGCTGGTGGACCAGGCGAGCTTCCTTACTCTGCTTTTCTTTTAGATCTGTCCATAGTTTGTGATATGATGCACGACTCTTGCTTGGTAGTTTCGACAACAATTCTCGGATCGCTGTTTCTCGATCCTTCTCCACCCTAGTCGGCCCGAGACGCGCCTTGTCTTGAGGCGTGAGATCCCCCATGATCGCCTCCTCAAGATCGTGAATTAGCGCAAGTTTCAGAATTCTCTCCAGATCATAGCCCCGACGCTCTCCCTCGTACAAGGCCAGCAAAGCCACAGCATAGGAATGATCTGCTACGGACTCCACTCGCTCGTCAACTTTCTTCTGCCATCCCTTCCTTTGCTCGCTCTTGAGTTCTGATGCGTACTGCCAAAATCTGACGAGAGAATCCAACCTGCTCGATGGAGTTCGACGCAAGTAAATTCTAAAAGCTTTACTTAAGTAAACGCAGATATACTTCCTCGCAAAGATGCCTCAGCGAGCGGTCGGGATTGGTCAAGAAGATTCTAACTAGGTTCGCCGTAGCCAAGAAGGCGGCCAGCAACGGAGATACCGTGTACAGATCGCCCAGAATCTATCTCCCTACGAAGTTGACTGATGATTCCAGTTTCCCGTTCAAAGAGGGAGACATTCTCTCGGTGAGGGTTGATGGTCGCAAAGTCTTGATACAAAGGGTGCGGAGATCAATCGGCCAACCAGATGGCGCTGGCGAACCTGGCAAGAAGTAATGATATTAGAAGGGGAACAACCTTCTCCTCGGCTGATTGTATGGTGCTAAGAGTTGCGATTCAAGTCACAAATCTGACCGGGGAGCGCTACTGGGCCTATGATACACCCCTACCGTCCCAAGTGCAGATCGCCGTGAACATCAATATAGTTGGCCTCGACCAGAAAACTGAGTCTACGGTCGAAGCTCCCTTCGTTTTCACTGTAAGCTACACCCCCTCGATTGCGCAGCTCAGCGTCAAGGGCAAAGCTCAGGTAACTGGTGACCGATCCGAAGTTGTCCAGATGACTGAGGAACACAAGAAGAACAGACCACCACCACAGACAGTAATCCAGGCAGTCTCAAACATCGCCATGGCAGAGGTTATCATCATGTCCAAGAGCCTCGGAATCCCACCTCCACTGCCCCCAATCGGCCTCCCCTCAGAAACACCTCCAACCCAGCCCATCCAAAGGAAAGAACCAAGATATACGACCTGAGATCTCCAATAACAGACGGTCTCCAATAAATTGGAGAGACTGAATCCCTCCAATAAATTGGAGCGCTTGACTTCCCAGCCGTTCAAACTCATCTTGGGCCGAAAAACCAGCCTTTTCCCCACCATTCTGTTACCATCAACGGTTACCGAATACGTTACCAGCCCAAGAATGTCGAAAACAAATTGTTCTGCCGACACAAAAGTGATCTTTGGGAGAGGATCCAAGGCACCGATTATTCTAAAAGCCTGTTAGTATGGTTGGACTTCTGCACGGGCTCTAGACGTTCATCTGCAACGGCATTTCAGGTCCAGCATTAATACGCACGTGCATTTGCTAAAACTGCACTTTTAGCAAGAGCGACAAATGGACTAAATTTCGGGAACGTACTAAGTATCTTCGCCGATATTCCAATGTTGGTCAATCAACAGGCATACTGTTCAATTAGAAATCAACATCTGGTCCCGAGGCTATGCCAGTTCGGCATCTTCGTGCTAACACGCTCTGCCCCTCCATCGGGCGTGGACAACACTGCCAACGTAGCCATATTACACAAATTCCTTCCAAGCTTATGCAACAGTTACCAGTTATCTTGGGTTGACTTCACAATTGCGCATCAGAGATGGACGGGGAGAAACCCGGCTAAGCGACTTGCACAAGAATCGGATACTGGAGTTGGCAGAGCCTGTGCCACGAGATCACCTACTCTTAGGACTACAGCTTGAGCGAGGATGGCGAATTGGAAGCATAGTTGGCTGCCACAATAAAGTCTCGTACACGAGGAAGAGGACAGGAGAGAAAGCCATCTGCATAGTGAACCTGCCCGGAATAAGGAAAGAGGATGTCGGCCACGAAACGATCATGATTCATTTCAAGGGAGGAAAAACAGAGCCCGACTATCCTGGAGAGAAATGGCTTCGACTTGCACAGGATCTAGCATCGAAGGTTCGCAAAGGCGAGAGGGTCATTCCTCTCACAGAACAACATGGCACAAACATTCTACGAAAATACGCCAAACTCGCAGGCGTTCCTAACTGGGATCGTCTGCATAATCACCGGCAACGGGCCTATTTCGGGACTTATTGGGCTAGGAAAACCGGCCGGGACTATTGGAAGGTTCAGAGCCTCATGGGACACAAAGACCTAAGGGCCACGGCAGTCTACGTTGAGGAACTCTCTCTTGAAGAGAAGAAACAGCTCCTCGATGGCACCTAGACAGTCCCGAACGAGGTCCCATGCAATGGGCAGTACTGAAAAGCAGGTTCTTGTGCCCCGAGACGCCATAAGCGAATGTCGCCGTAGTCATCATCGCGATCTGATCGCCATTCAACTACGATTTTACTTACGTAATATCCTTGGCGGCGTCACCGTGAAAAACCCGTAGTTAGACAGCGCACTGACCCACCATAAGGATTAAAGGCAGAACCAAAGTTCTCGCGAATTCAAGTGAATCTTCGATGCCACGCAGAGCTGCTCGTGGGCCGCCGAAACAGAAGACAACCATTCTGTTCAAGGCGGGCAATCTTCCAGCTAACCCGGACGAGCTCTTTCGTCGAGTCTTCTGGAAGAGTGACTTTCTAGCTGGGGAGGCCCACAACTTCTGGCGAGAGGTCAAGAAGGCTGAACCAGCAGGCTTGCCAATCCAGGCGTGGAAAGACTGGATCAGCAAGCGTGGGATGAGCGTGGGTCAGTTCTACAACATGATCCACGGACTAGTCGGGGCCGGGTTCATCGAGAAGAAGGATTCGAGGTGGCATCTAAGCGGAGGCTTCCTCCGAGAACTCGAACAGATGCTCACCGTATACTCGACGGAAAGCGGACTAAGATATCAATTAGCTTAACTTGCAACTTGACCAGCCAAAACGGATTACCGAATCCTCGTACGGACTCTCTTCTTTAGTCTGCCTCGCGGATTAACCTCGCCGCGTCGAATTCTGCTGTCAGAGACCACCTTACCATCATCAGCCCTAACCATCCGGACCACATAGAGACGAAGAGGCTTCAATCCCCGGTTTCGCCTTAACTGGTTTAGCCGTAACCCGTTCTCTCGAGTTTCTTCGCTGACCACAACAGCCTCGAGTCGTCTCCTTCGGATCGCGGGTCCGAACGAATCCTTCAGCTCTGTGATCCTAGCTCGCTCAAGCCAGCCGTACGCTTTCAATAACTGCCGGAGATTTCGTCTTCTAACAGCGAATGTCCTCACGGGATGATCCTTGCTAAGCTTGGAAACCAGCCGATCTCCCGTCACGCCGACGAAAACCAGTTCCCCAAGCTCGAAGGCCTTAGCCAGCAATTTCTCGTGACCAATATGCAGAATGTCGAACGTGCCTCCCACCGCGACTGCTCGATATCGAAACCTCGTTTTTGACAGAGCGACACCCGTCCAAGTGTCACTATCAAAGGAATTTTGGAATAAAACATAGCTGCCCATGGTTAATCCCTCCAGTTTTCCGAACTCCCGGTAGGAAGTCAACTAAAGATTCGCGTTAAACGTCGGTGCCGGGTCCTCTACTTTGTCTTGGTCGGAAGGCAGATAGTGCTCCAATACCCATATGCAGCCTAGAGACTCGAGAATGCGAAGAGCGATGGGATCATCTAGTCGGCCTCCTGGCTCAAGATATCGTTTTGGATTCAAAGGCAAGTGACCAGCCGAAACCCAAAGGCCCCTCAACAACTTGAGGCAGCCCGAATGTTCAAAACCCGCTGAAAACGGGAAACCTGGGAAAGTACGCCTTCGGTGCGATGCCTATCGGAGGACTGACCTTTCATCGGATCTATTCCAGACCATCGGAGTCGCTCAATCTGCGGACTTCAACAACACTACAGCAAACCATATCGAGCGTGGAATCCACAGACTGGCAGATAATCACACCCATCGCGTTTTCGGCACTCATCATTGCACTTCTTGCCTCTCGCCCAGGACGAAGGGTACGCTCACGTTCATTCTCACATGTTTAAGTTGCGTGTATGCAAAATCCACTAGAGCCACAAAGATCAACCCTCTTTCGCATCGCAGGTAGCCCGGGGGAGATTCGAACTCCCGTCAGCAGGTGACTCCTAACCCATCCATGAGGGGATCCAGAGCCCACTAGGGACGCTTGCATGTCTGGCCCGTAACGTCCATGCTATGCTAGACCACTACACCACCGGGCTACGAAGGCTCGGCTCTAGCCCGGTATTCATAAGGGGTTTCCGCGTGAGAACCAGAGGTTCCCTATATACTTGTCGAAAGGCTTATATGACATGCGCCGTCCACGCTTTCACTTTCCTAACGTGAGCCTTCGGCGCGACAGACTTACGCGGTTCGACTCTCTGACCGAGGCTTGGGAAAGTTGGAGAGCGAACTTCACGACCACGCCAACTGTTCCTGGTAGAAACCCTTCGAGAATTCACGTCTGCCCGGAATGTGGTAGTGTAAATCTCATCGAGGATTTCGACCAAGGGGAGACGATCTGTCAAGACTGTGGGCTCGTGCTGTCTCAGAATCTGATGAGTCGCGGGCCAGAGTGGCGTGCATTCACAAAAGAGGAGAAGGACGAGAGAGGACGTGTAGGTATACCCACTTCATTTTCTATTCACGACAAAGGTCTCTCCACGGTCATAGACCGTGTCAATAGGGACGCGTTTGGCCGGCAACTTCCCATGGAGACCAGGATGGAGATGCTCAGGCTTCGCAAATGGCAGATCCGTACTCGAGTACATTCGTCGTCTGACAGAAATCTAGCGCAAGCGATGGCCGAGCTGGATCGCCTTACCGACAAGCTACACGTGCCCGCCAACGTGAAGGAGAGCTCAGCTGTTGTGTACCGGAAGGCCTTGGATAATGGACTAGTAAGAGGCAGATCTATTGCCGCCATTGCTGCAGCGTCTCTCTACGCCGCCTGTAGATCGTCCGAAACCCCTCGGACATTAAAGGAGGTAGCTGCCGCCAGCAGAATCAAGAAGAAGGATGTTGCCAGATGCTACAGGCTGCTTTTGCGAGAACTCGAAATGTCCATGCCTGTCGAAGATCCGATTCGATGCATTTCGAAGATCGCGAGTAGAGCCGAAATTTCAATGCAGACTCAGCAATCAGCGATCAGAGTCTTGAAAGATGCGAGAAGGAAGGGCGTCGTGGCGGGCAAGGACCCGATGGGCCTGGCCGCGGCTGCGTTGTACGTCGCTTGCGTTCTAGAGAATGAGAAGAAGACTCAGAAGGAAATCGCGGAGATAGCAAATGTGACTGAGGTCACAGTACGAAATCGGTACAAGGGCCTAAAGGACTCCCTTGGACTGCCCGCCTGATGGAAAGTAGGCTTAGCGAAGATACTGACGCATGTTCTGAACGTTGTTGAAGACAGTGCTCCACTGCGGATGCGCAGCAACCCCTCCGCTGCTAAACCCGTTGAGAGCTATAGAGAACTTAACTCGAGGATCGCGCGAGTAGTAGTAGATAATGTCCAACTTCCTCTTAGGCGTTGCATTTGAAAGGCTCCTTTTCAGTGCGTTGAACAGATACTTGTTGAAGAACTCCAGCTCAATCGAAACGGAGATGCGTTCGCTCATTCTCCCACTTTAAAGCATCTCTGAGTACGCTAGTCTTGAATATTTATGACTATACCTTGGAACCGACACTCCTCCTTGTTTCAGCAAACTCTGGAAGCCTGCGGCAATCTCCGGAACTCCGTGGATTCCGTATTCCCGTTCACGTAGAATACCCAAACTTACGCTCCGGCTCGTGCTTTGCGCCACCCCTCGTTAGTAACAAGCTCGATTTTAGCCCTGACAATAGGAACATCCATCAGAAGTCAGGATGCAAGAAAGGCAAACTATTTTCCTTATGCTCGTCGGAACTTGGTTATTCTGGTTTGTGCTCTTCCTTTCGATAGGAATCTGATCCGAGAGGCTTGAAGGCACTCTTAAATACGCAAGAACATCATGACTACCCGTGGACGACCACAAAGGAGTCTCAGGCTTCTAGAATGGCCGATGTTTGTTCGACCTGCGGCCTGCCTAAAGACCTATGCGTTTGCAGCACCATCAGCATGGAGCAGCAGACCGTAAAAGTCCGAATGGAAATGCGCAAATGGGGCAAACCAGCCACCATTGTCGAAGGCATTGACGGAAAGAGCGTCAACCTCCCAGATCTTGCAACCAAATTGAAGACATATTGCGCCTGCGGCGGCACTTCCAAGAACAATTCTATCATTCTCCAGGGGGACCATCGGGACAAGGTCAAGAAGGTACTAGTCGGCTACGGCTTCCCAGAAGCTAGCATAGAGCTGCATTAGGCGAAAGAGCTGTCGGCTCTACTCGACGTTCTTCGCTCCATCCGCAAGAGTGGACAGGGCCCGCTCTCATGCCCTCAATGCGGAGCTGCAGTGAAACGTTCGCGGGCACCCCTAGAGGGATGGATTCTTCCAATCCGGTATCTATGTGAAGAATGCGGCTACGCCGGGTTCCTCGCGTTGGAAAAGGAACAGCATGATGAGTAGGATCACTGCCATAGCTGAAATCTTTTAGCTTATCTTGCGACTCCACAGCTCGACAGCCTGCTTCAATCCTTCGTCAAGGGAGTAACGTGGGTGCCAGCCGACTTCTCTGCTGATTCTTGTGTTGTCTAAAACGAGATACACTGGATCTTGACTCTGTGGCCGTTGTGGATAACCAGGCGGATACGTTCCAAGGACGAGCTTTCCCTTGAATCCTGTTAATCCTGACAGTTTCTTAGCGAGTTCTACATTTGTAACAGGATTGCCCGGGGACACGTTGTAGACTTCGCCGATTGCTTTCTCGGATTTTGCTACGTCCAGGTAAGCATCGACATGGTCCTCGGCGAACATATAGTCACGAATCGAGTCAGGCGCACCGATATAGCAAGTCTCTCCCCTCAACATCTTTGAGATCAAATACTCGGCGTAGAATCCGCTCTCCCAGACCCTGCCATAGCTGTTGATCGGCCTCATCACCGTTCCTCGTAAGTAGTAGATCCTGTTCGCCATTTGGACATACTGATCAGCGGCGGCCTTCGACACGGCATAAGGTGACGCTGGGTTGAGGAGCGCACTCTCCGAGATGGCTCGACCGGCTGGCTGCCAACCGTAAACTTCTGCAGTGGAGGCAGCGATGAGCCTAGTATTCGGCGACTGCTTAACGATCGAATGGACAAGGTTCACTGTTCCATCAAAATTGATCCCTATGTATGGATAAGGATCGTCGAATGATAATCGAACAGGAGTTAGGGCTCCGAGGTGGAAGACTACGTTGGGATCAGAAGTCTCTACCGCAGAGAGAACAGAATGAAATCTCACAAGGTCGCCTTCAATTAGGTGAATTTTGGGAACAATTTTTTCTATTCTCTTCAGTTCTCTCTCCGACGAGTGTCTGACTAGCCCGTATACATCGTCTCCCTGCTCTACTAATTTCGTGGCGAGTCTTGAACCAATGAACCCGGTTATCCCCGTGACAAGAACATTCAATCTGCTTGATTCCTTAACTGCTTCTCCGCGTTTTCAAGCTCTCTTAAGGAATTAATCGTGATGAACGATCCGCCATGCCTAAACGCGCCCACTTTACCTACCTTTGATAGCTTGGGAAAGGTTGTCCTTTCAACATCACCGATTCGAGGAAGGTGCTCAACGATCTCGTGTTCAAACACGTAGATTCCGGTGGAAATATTCACGTCTTTTAGAAGAGGTTTCTCTATGAAGCCTCGACAGTAGTCCTGCTCGTCCACCTTGACCAGTCCGAAGGGGAGCCGCGGGTGGACAACGGCGATTGTGGACAGCGGACCGTTCTTCCGATGCTTCGCCAGCATGGTTTTGAGCTTGAGGTCGGTGATCTGGTCGCCGTTCAGAGCGAAGAATGTCTGATCATCAAGGTAACGGCTTATAGCTAGCCTGAAGCCTTCTCCTGTTCCTCCCGGTACTGTGTGGACGCTGTATTGGATACTCACACCGAAGCGTGCTCCGTCTCCAAAGAAATCGATTATCTGATCCTTCAGATAAGCGACACCCATGACAATGTTCGATACTCCATTTGCTTTGAGCCATTCGACTACCCATTGTAAAAGCGGCTTTCCGCCTACTTTGACGAGACCTTTGGGCAAGTCAGCCGTTATGGGTCTCAGTCGAATACCTTCGCCGCCTGACAGAACGACCGCCGTGGTTGGCCAACCGGTAAGCCTTGCCAATACTCTTATCGAACACCCATGCGTTACCGATTGGGTTTAAGCGTTCCACGGTGAAGACTCACGCGCAATCATAACCCGTATAGGCGAGAGGGTAGATTATCGTTTTTCCGCCCCTGTTTTTCTTCAAGTTTTCGAAGTTGGGCTGTTTTGACCTTCTGGATCCTGGTCAAGGAAAATGCGGATCTCGTATCGTCTCGAACCTTTCAAATAATATTGGGTTACGATGCTCGGTCCGAATCCTCAGCCTGGGATCGGAAATGCCAATAACCGCGCGTTGACGGAGGGCTTTTGGACCTTCCCAGTAACAAAGAAATAATTAGATGGTCCATTGTTGCTCGAAGAGAAGTCGATGAGTGAAGAACCTCCGCCGACGAAATACGTCGTTCAGATCGTTGTGCCAGAGAAGCCTCCACCCACCCCAAAACAGTTCGTTCAGGATTTGAAGGGCGTCGCGGGAGGAAAACAGATAGCTAGAATGAAAAAGGAAGCGGTCGCCTGCCCCGTTTTGAACAAGACCGTATCCTTTGTCCAGTGTTTTGCTTGTCCGAACTTCATTCGCAGAGTGAAGGGAAAAGTGGACTGCAGAGGTCTGCCTCTCCCGTCTGCGTAGAACAAATAGGCTGGGTACTTTTTTTCGGGATTACTTCCAACCTGAGGGCTAGTGATGCCGGTTTTATCTCAAGTGTTTTGTCGGCAGGGTCTTATCCTCCAGAATGGGATGGAGTTGGACGGGGCCGGGTCAAGGGTTACTTTGAGAACGTTCTAGATGGAGCACAAGCATTGTCAGTAGATAATTGAATGGTGTGCTCACTCCCGCTTGGCTTCCCAGCCGAGTGATCGAACCGTTCAGTTGTATAATCTCAGTTTTTCGACCTGCTTCAATATCTTGGAGCATCGAAGATTTGTTCCTCGATGTCATAGCCAAGACTTTTCCGAACATCCGTCTCGGGGCGGGCCTCAGAGCAATCCCGTTTGCATAGGCTACGGCCGTACCTTCGTCAATTACCTTGGAGGCAATCTCTCGGAGCTGAGGTGTCTTGAGTACATCCCGATTCTTCACGCGAGCTATAGCTGAGATGGGGTTGATTGCTGAATTCACAATGGCCTTAGCCCAGAGTACTCCATTGATGTTATTGCTGATGAGTGTAGAGAAGCCGGCTCTGCGAAACGCCCTCTCAATAGCTAGGCATCGTTCAGAGTGCCTACCGTTTAACTCTCCGACCCATGTCATCCCGCTTCCGGTATGAATCACGCTACCTGGCCCAGTTGTCAAGGCGGCCTCAGTAGTTGTTCCAGCAATGATCGAATCTGAGCCCAAGCGAGCCTCCAACGTCTCAACATTTCCTAGTCCGTTCTGAAGACTCAATACCGGCACACTGTGCATGGCTAATTTCATGAGAAGTGACGCGACTCCCTCTGTGTCGTAGGCTTTCACTGTGATCAAAACAAGTTCTGGCTTGTCATGCTTTGACAGCCTCGTCCGTGTAGGGATGCGCGTGCGGACAACCTTTCGCGAGGGCTCCCGAATTCTAATGCCCTTCTTCTCAATGTCGGCTGCGACACTTCTTGTGTGATGGATCAGTAGAACGCTCTGTCCGGACCTTTGCAACCGGCCTCCGAAAAGACAGCCGATTGCTCCAGCACCGACAACGGCGATCCGCAAAAGTCTAGATCTTCCGTTTAGAATCGAGCTTTGCCCGTTGGTCTTCTTCCATTCTGAATACGTGCTGTTCTTCAGGGAATAGTCCGTTTCGAACGTCAGCTGCAAAGTTCTGAAGGGCGTTCTTGATCATAGCCGCAACGTCTACGTAACGCTTAGCGAACTTTGGCTTGAAGCTCGGGTACAATCCGATGATGTCATGGAGTACTAGCACTTGGCCGTCGCAAAACCGCCCTGACCCTATCCCGATCGTTGGAACGGATACGGTTTCGGTTATGACCCTAGCAACTTCCTCGGTTATCATCTCCAGAACAATTCCAAATGCCCCCGCTTTCTCAAGCGATTTGGCATCTTCAACGAGCTTGTCGCTAGAAGCGGCGTTTCTCCCCTGAATTCTATAGCCTCCATGCAATGTTGCCGTCTGGGGAGTGACGCCAATGTGGCCCAGCACGGGGATTCCTATACGGGTGATGGATTCCACTACCTTTGACGCTTCGCTGCCTCCTTCAACCTTGACCGCCTCCATACCTCCTTCCTTTACGAACCTGCCCGCGGTACGAACAGCTTCTTCAGGTGAGATCTGAAAGCTCATGAATGGCATATCGCCGATTAGAAGAGGGCGAGTCGCTCCTCTCCTAACGGCTCGGCAAACTGGTAAAAGCTCGTCTACGGTTACTGGAATCGTGTTCTCATAGCCCAGGACAACCATTCCGTAAGAATCGCCCACGAGAACTGAATCGACTCCCACTGCGTCTGCAATCGCTGCGGTCGGGTAGTCATAAGATGTAACCATGACAATTCTGCGTGCCTCGGTCTTCATCCTCATGAACGAGGTGACAGACACCTTTTTCCTATCCGGGTCGTCGCTGGGTTTCAGTTCTTTATCCATCCTTGGAGATATTGAACAATCTGTTCTATCGCATTCGCTAGGTTTCTCTCGTTATTGAAGCTCGAAATGTATTTCTCCAGTTGACTCTGAGGGAGTTTCTTCATTTTCCGAGAGGATTCGATCAGGGCTGGAATCGCTCTTACAAGATTGTCAACAATTGTTACGGAAGCGACCTGAGATGTTCGTGACATAGGATTTAGGTCGATTGCAATGACTCTCTTTCCCTGGTTCTCAAGAGCTTGAGCCCTATCGCCGTCCTCGAGGGGAATCAGAACTACGTCTGCCTTCCCAATCCCGTTGGGATCCACTTTCGCTCTAGGACTCGAAATGCCTCCGATGGTCTTGCTCGCCGCAGAGCCCACGCCAAGAATCTCTTTTGCTCCGAAGTTTTTCAAATGGCGAGCGATCAGTTTCTCTCGCTCGAGTGTCCTATGGAATAAGTTCACTTCAATGGATGCAGAAACGGTGGATGCCAAGTTTACTATTTCCTTTCCGGCAAGTGCCGCAGCATTTCCATTGATTGATATCACTGGCGATTTTGCCTCTAGAAGAAGCGCTACCGCGGCCAAAGTTGCAACGGAGGCAGTTGGCATCGTTCTCTCCCCTATGAGGTAGTCAAAGGCTTCCCCTCTTCCCTGCGCGATTAACCCTTGAGGAGCGACCAGGCCGCTTGCTACGGCTTTGACTAGATCGTCCCGTGTCTTGAGGGACAAAAAACGAGGATGCTGCGGGGAGAGATTCATATTAGATGTGCTCCTGACTGAGATAATGTCGATGTCGTCGGGGTTAATCCGTGGCTGCGGAGGATTGCCTCTACGCGCGCTCCGTCTTCGTGTGGGAGTAGGCAGAACAATGACTCTCCCAGCATCATCATACTGCAGGTGTAACCTGACAAATCCAGTGCACTCACGGCTCGTCTCAGCCGGGAAGACATGAGTCCGACACAATTCGAGAATTTTCGAGATATGGTCATGAAATTGGAGTAAGAAGCGTCTCCAAGAAATTTCTGAATGAGGGCCTGTCCACAAGCATTGATAGTTTTCTTGAGGTGATGGTCTGCGAGCACCCTTCGGGTCGAAATCGGCCCGAAGCTCGCCGATACGATGCTTAAGGAGGATGGGAGATTCAGCTTTCTTACTTGTCCAATTTCTGGAGCTCCTGGTGCGGTTCTAACCGTGAGCCCTCCAGAGAATACGGAGGCGACCGTCCCAAGGCCCGTCTTGCACTCCACTTCGCATAAGTGAGCAATCTGAGCTGCCTCGGGCATTGAAAGAGACAATCCCATCGCCTCGTTCAAGGCGAGGGACAGACTGAGTGCACCTGACCCACTCGTACCGTATCCGAGGTCTGACTGGACAGGGCTCTGGTGAGAGATCTGGGTGTTCCATGACCTCCCATCAAGCTCACAGTATCTTCTGGCAACTTCAATCGAAACCGCCTCCGCACTCAGTTGATTACCATTGAATCTAGCTACGATGCGCGGGCGGCGCGTCCGTCGAAGACTGACCATCGTTGTTACTCCCGTGCCTAGCGCCACTCCCACCCCGGTTGAACCGATCCTGAGGGGGTCTCTGGCAGAATCATAAATGCGAAAGAAACCAGTGATATTGCAAGGCGAGAACGCTGAAGCTTGACTTGTCGTTAGTCCAAACCCGTTCTAGATGAAGTGAAGGACCAATTGCACTATTCCAAACTATTCTCAGTCCAACTTCTAAGAATGAGGAGACTGTCAGAGGGTCTGAGGAAAGAGGTCCATCGGCGAGAGCCAGGGAATCGGCCTGAAAACCTCTACTCGTTCGACGACCCTAACGCGTCTTTGGGTCAGGATTGGAGTTTCATCGGTCCTTCTTCCCACGGGAATTACTTGCTTATTTTACCTAAATAAAGTAGGAATGTCCTTGAACGCGTATCTAGGTCGCCGAAGGTTGTCCTTTCACAGATATTGACTAAAAGAAATCAAAGCCTATCGTCCCGAATCGCGAACCCCGTTCGATTTTCCTATCGATGCTAAGACGAATGTTTCGGAGAATATGCGAAGATATTAACTGAGAAGGGAGAGTAACGGAGGGCTTCGAATAACCCCTACCGTTGAAACCTAGCGTGGATAGCATGTTTGAAGAGGAGCCTAGGGCCCGCTGCCCAGACTGTAATCAATCCCTGACATTCGTTCGAACCAAGTCCCATGAGAAAAGATGGTATTGCTATGGATGTGAAAAATACGTGGACCATTTCTCTCAGACGCCTTTCATAAAAGACGCTCACTCCAGACTAGAGACTCTGAGTGGGCTGCAAGTCGTCGATTCGCACGGAATATTGGTAGGAAGAGTCCGAAAGGCGATCCCGAATGATTCTGGCGATATCAAATCTCTGCTGCTTTCGGTGGACAAGGAACAGTTCAAGACGCTACTCGACGATAGAGAGCTGTCGAGAGAGTTTGAGGTCTCACACGATAAGATCGCGACCGTTGGAGATGTGGTGATTCTTGCAGACGTCTTCTCTCCAAGCGCTCTCGCGCCCGCGAGGCCAGGCGATACGATACAGGGAGTCCGCTGCTGCGGAAAGTGTGGCGCTCAACTTCTCCAAGGAGCCAAACACTGCATCAAATGCGGATCACTCTTAGACTCGACCGACTGTCCAACCTGTCGAACAGTGAACCCCGTGGAGGCAAAGTTCTGCAAGAACTGCGGTGGCAAGATCTCGTAGATTCTACACAAAAGGCAACTGGTGGTGGGCATTAGCCGAACGCACTGGGCAGATCGAATTTGGGCTTGCATGAGCTCTTACTCAGAGAGAACCCGCCCTGTTAGAAACTGAACTAATAGAAGACCAAGGGAGACTGAGAGGATTAAGACGCGCTCCCAGCTCAGAAGAGGCTGTCCAATAGGAAAATTTGACCTGACGCAACTTTGCATAGTCGCGCTCGATTCATACTCCTGGACAAAGCCCGAGTAGAGTCTGACTATTGCAACACTCTGGATGAACGCTATCGCGCCAACTCTTGAACCTGGACCAAACATTCGTCCGGCCCTTCGTGATCTTTCTCAATCCTAAGAGATCAAGGTCATTAGTAGGGGAGGCTGATGTGTCCTGTAGCTTGGTTTCGCGATGTGCAATCGCGAAGATCATTGTGCCACCTCCGCATATCACTAAGAATGTTCCAAGTGATCCAAAGGAGCCAGCTGATTAGATGGTGTCTCCCCACGGTCCGAGGGCTTGCAACGCATCCACTCGAAATAACGCAAAGACAGAAAGAAATAGGCTGGCCATGACGCCAGCCGCACCAGTCAGGACTTCGATCTTCATTCCCTCCTTCTGGGAGCTGAAGATTGCCTCCAAGCCCTTCCGTTCGTTTCTCCTTCTGTTGGTTCGCGTTAACAAACCAGTTCCTCCGAGTTGCAAGTAGATCTTGGGATCTCGTGTCATGGAGATGCCCAATAAAGGCTATAACATTACTTTGAACCGCGCACTTTCCGCTGACAATCGGAGTCGACACGTTTGAAAGGGCTGATTCTTGCTGGAGGATTTGCCACAAGACTTAGGCCCCTGAGCTGTTCTAAGCCGAAGCTACTCTTTCCGCTCGTAGGCATACCGCTTGTAGATCGCATGGCCATATGGTTTGCCCGAGGAGGCGTTACCGAAGTGATACTTGCAGTCAATCATCTGTCGGACAAGTTGAGGGTTGAGGTCAGTCGAAAGAAGCTTGACACCAAGACTGTATTGTCAGTTGAGGAGACTCCTCTCGGGACAGGTGGACCCGTTAGCCTTGCAAGACCTATGCTCAACAAAGATGATTTGTTAATCGTTGCCAACGGGGATGTAATCAGCGACATCGATCTTCGAGGACTCATAACATCGCATGTTCGATCCGGGGCAGAAGCAACAATTGCTCTTGTTTCAGCGGATGATCCGCGGCCGTTTGGCTTGGCGACTCTTGATGCGAATGATCGAATCATCGGATTTGAAGAGAAATCCGAGACTATTCAAAGTCCCGGCTGGATTAACGCAGGAGTGTACGCGTTAAACCCTAAAGTGATTGCAATGATCCCACACGGACGTCCAGTAAGCCTTGAACGGGAAATCTTTCCGACACTCGCAAGCCAAGGGAAAATGAGAGGCTGGAAGCATATGGGATTCTGGTATGACATTGGGAAAATTCCAGATTACGTAATCGCTAACCGACAATTATTGCAAAGGGCCGAATTCCGAGAGACAGCGAACGCCGAGACCGGTATACTGGCGAATATAAGACAACCATCGTACGTAGGTAGGAACTCCACAATCGAAGATGGCGCGAAACTCGGACCCTACACGATCCTGTCGGAGCGAGTGAGTGTGAAGAGAGGCGCAGAGGCCAGTGAGACGATAGTGTTTGAGCAAACGAGCCTAGGCGAAAACTGTATGATAGAAGATTCACTTATCGGAGAAGGAGTCACGGTTGGGAAGGAGGTAAGGATCGGAAAGGGTTCCATAATCGCGGGCCAAGTAGTCATCCCCGACAGAGCAGTCATCAGACCAGGTTCCATGATTTTGAACTAGAATGAGAGGGAACTTCGAGCGAAGAGAGGACCAGAATTGACCGCGCCCCGGCTCTTCGGGACGAACGGAATACGCGGAGTTGTTGGCGAAACCATTACCTCAGAATTTGCGTATGGAGTCGGGTCCAGCCTCGCTTCCCTTTTCAAGAGCAAGAAAATACTCGTGGGTCGAGACGGAAGAACTTCCAGCCAGATGCTCGCGGAAGGGGCGGTTGCGGGGATACTCGCACGAGGAAATGGCGTAGAGGACTGCGGAGTCATGACCACCCCGGGACTGCAATTCCTCGCAAAGATTAGCAGCGCTCCCGGACTGGTCATTACAGCAAGCCACAACCCGCCTGAGTACAACGGCTTCAAGGTCGTGGACTCTGATGGAATCGAGATTCCGCGCGAGAAGGAGGAACGGGTTGAAGACCTGGTCATGAAAGATTCTTGGAATGTTAATAGGATCCCGGGGCAGCGTGAGCAGCGAGTTCTACCTCTCGAACCCTACTTGTCAAGTATCAAAAGCTACGTTAGGAAAGAGAAGCTTACCAATCGTCTCAAGGTCGCGGTGGACACGGGCAACGGGGTCTCATCATTGACTACTCCCCTCTTGCTCCGACGCATCGGCTGTCGGGTGGTCACTATCAACGATAACATTGATGGCAGATTTCCCGGCCGCAATTCTGAACCCCGACCGGAAAACTTGGGACCCCTGTCGACTCTCGTACGACAAGAGAAAGCGACGTTTGGGGTTGCCCATGATGGCGACGGAGACAGAGCAGTATTCGTAGACGAGACGGGGGCTGTTCAGTCGGGAGATAATAGCTTGACACTCATCGCCGACGAGATCCTCAAAAAGAATCCGGGAGCCAAGGTCGTTACTCCCGTTAATTCATCAATGTCTGTCACAGAGGTTGCTCGACGCAGAAAAGGAAGAGTGATTCTGACTCAAGTAGGGAGTATTCACGTTGCGAGAACAATGGTTCGAGAGAAGGCGGTACTTGGGGGCGAAGAGAACGGCGGGATATTCTATTCTCCGCACCAGCCTGTAAGAGATGGGACAATGGCTACGGTGTTGATCCTCAACTCTATACTAGACAATCGCATGCCTCTCTCCGAACTGATGGCTCGTCTACCGAACTTCTTCATGGCTAAAGAGAAGCGGAAGTGTCCGGATGAGAAGAAGAACGATGTGATGAAAAAGATTCGTCAGCGGCTCGGAAACAGAGTTACGAGCACGATCGATGGAATCCGCGTCGACATCAAAAACCGAGGATGGTTCCTTGTCAGACCGAGCGGAACAGAGCCACTTATCCGAATCTATGTCGAAGGAAGGACCGAGAACGATCTGAAACAGCTACTGGACGAGTTCAAACCGCTCTTCGACGAAACAATCGGAACCTAACCAGAACCACGATCCTTCCGTGTCACACCAGAAGAGCTGATTAGTGTCACGAGGAGTAACTGCTTTTGAGATTTTTCGGAGGGGGTCTCGCCGGTTGAAGCTGAATCAGGCGAGTCTTGCGAAATAGGGCGCGGAATCAGCTGGTCGGCTGTTTTCGACATAGTGTAGCTCAGCGTGCAGGTCAGCGTGAAAACTGCGTGATCTCAAATCGCCTGCCCCGATTGCAGATCCGGGCGTGTTCTACCCTTCTCCGGTTTGAAAGAGAACAGTCTGCAGGCTTCTCTCTCGAAGATCGGAGCGGAGAAGGAGGTTACGTTTTGTTAGTTTCCCTTCCGGACTCGAGTTTTGTGTCGCGAGCACCAAGTGGAATTGACACTTCTTGATTGGTAACCGGTTTGGTAACCGTGAATGGTAATAACGAAGAGGAGTGATTTCTTTGTTGGGCTGGAGAGGACTCAGCATTGTGTGGGTAGGTAAATTGCTTTTGTTATCTGCAGTTGAAGCATCGGACGCTCCCACTCTTTTCAGACCACAAGGCGGGCCTAGCCCAGATCTAGATCTTCTTCCAAGTCTTCCTGACTACTCCAGAGATGACTTTGATCGGGTCTTCCATTTCGTGGAGTAGTTTCGTCCCTCGCCTTTCCTGCTGCTCTCTCTCCTCGTCCGAGGACAGGCTCCTGCTGACCATTAGTGCGATCTCTCTGGGAGACTGGATCGTCTTGACCAAGCCTTTCTTCTCAAGGTACTTGATGTAGAGCGGTTTCTCCCCGGGAAAACACGAGATAGCGGGCCGACCCAATAACGCTGCTTCGACAGTCATCGTCCCTCCGGAGCCTATGAAATAGGTTGAGTAGTAGAGGAGGCTCGTCGCGTCGATAATATGATCGACAACTCGGACTCTGCTTCCGAACTTATCCCTTAGAACTGGCGCCTGCCGTCCGTACCTTGTCGAAATGACGATCTGAGCATCCAACTTCCGTCTCAAGAGTTCTTCCGTGATAGGCCCAATCACCGGCGCTTTGTCGCTGGCCTTGCCCTCCAAGTATGACGCGAACGATTCTTCAGTTCGCAGAACGATGATTGGTTTGTCCCTTTTCAGTGAAAGCTGTTTGAGCACGGCTGGATTCGGTCTGTGTCGTTTCAACCAGGCCGCCGCGTCCAACGCTCTGTATGTCACAATACCATCATGCAACGCTCCGAACGAAAGCCAAACTTGTCTGCGAATTATCCAAGGCGAGCAGACGTATCGGGAAAGAGGAATGCTTAGTCGGGCGACTAGCCAAGAATGGGGAGAGTCATTTACTGCAACATGCGGAACGCCGAGTCCAAACGCTACCCTTGCAGCCTCCGGAGACGAGAATGAGACAGCCGTGTCCGGGCGCCAATTCTCAATCAGCTGCGCCAGCTTCACCACACGGCGCCCGCTCGCTAGCAATTTGCCATAACGGGTGGCACCTCCATGCGCTCCGACAACATGGAATCGTAATCGTTTCAGCTCCAGTGCCTCTTGCGCCTCTCGATAAGTCCGAGTGGTTAGCAGCAGTTCATGCCCGTCTCGAGCGAGGTCTCGATACAGTGGCTCAAAGAAGAGAGCGTGTTTCGGGGTTAGAATGTCAATCCAAACCTTCATGCTAACGAACCCCAGATCAAATTCTCTAAAACAAGCCTTGGGTAGATAAGAGATTGAAAACGTTCCCAGATCAGAGAGAATCAATCAGGTTGAGATTCCAATATTCGTGGTAATCGCTGACAGATCTTGCGCTCAACGCAGGCAACCATGTCGCTGCCAACGTAGAAATCTTTCAACAGATCAGATGCAATCGGTTAAGCAGATCACGAACGACCCCGAGGTTCCCCCACCACAGTTGCTGAACTAGCTGAAGGGACTATGGAAGAAAATCATTCCGTTGCAATTGTCGGAAATAATCCGGAGGCCCTTCTCCTCTCCGTTCTCTATGCCGAAGCTGGCATTGCCAACTATCTTGTAGGACCCTTCGGGGACGATCGTAGAACACACGCGAACCGGCCGGGCTTAGAAGAGGCTCTCTGGCTCCTTGGGATCTTCAAGAAGTCAGGGAAAATCAGGATAACGCCAGACTATCATCGACTGCCCCTATCCCAAGTTAGGACGTTGATTCTGACGACTCACGTCTCCAGCGCCGAGCAAACCAACGCTTTTGAGACCATGTTACGGAACCTTGCCCCCGGGCTCGCAATCGGAACTAGTATTGCTTTCGCGGGTCTTTGCAAACCCCGCTACACATTCTCTATCGTAAAGTCAACTATAGAAAAACATGGGGGACTTAAGATTGGAGTTGACTTGAACCTCTACTATATCCCGTTATTCTGGGCCGGTGAGAGGATCCGAGAGTTCAAGGAAAAACGGAAAGTGCTGGCTGGATTCGATGGCGCGCTCTCAACCGCTTTCCAAGAGGAATTCCTTCAGGTCTTTCCGACACTTAGCCTGACTTCAACCGTAGAAGTCGCGGAAGCATCCGGCCTCTACTCCGCCGTTAGCCGAGAAGTGGCCAGAGCACTTGAACTGGAACTCGCGAAGATGTCAGAAGCGCATGGAGTCAACTATGATGAAGTGCTGGAGCTCTGCAAAGATTCTCGAATTACCCTCACAGAGAGGTCGAACCCGGATCCAGAGCGAGAATCGATCGGAACAAGCATAGCTCTATCGAGCTCGCAACGAAGGAACGGGCCAAGACTCGTTCGAGCAGCTCACTACATAAACGAGGAATACCAATCTCAGATTGTGGACATGATAAGGAGAGCACTTAGCCACTGCGGATATCCCTTCAGGAGATCGAAGGTTGCAATTATCGGAACAGATGGGCTACTCAAGAATCCCTGGTCTAAGCCCGAGTTGCCCCCAATAATTGAGTCGCTTCGAAAAAGAGGCGCGCGAATATCACTTTACCCCGGTGAGACTGGGTCACAGCCCTGGGCACAGATGGTCGGGGACCATGCTCGGGTTGAGAGTAGCCTCCTGCGAGCAGTTGCGAAGGCGAACTGCACCGTAGTTGCACTTCCGAAATCATCCGCCTCCGAGCTTGATCCGGATCAACTTGCAGCCGAAATGAATCGGCCGGGGGCGATCTGTGATCTGACTAGAGTTCTGGAAGCTTCAAATGTTGAGAGGGCCGGCCTCTTCTATACGACTATAGGAAGAGGCACTCTCGACGGATGAAACGCGTCGGCGTTGGCGTCATTGGCACAGGCTTCTGGGGCGAAAACCAGGTCCGGGTTCTTCACCAGAGCCCAATGGCAGATCTAGTCGCCGTTTGCGAGAAGGACGAGAAGCGGGCGAAAGAGATCGGCAACAAATACGGTGTCCAATGGTACACTGACCTGAGCAAGTTTCTCCGACTTCCTACACTCGACGCAGTCACGGTCTGCACCCCGACGAAAACTCATCCGAGAGTTGGATCATTGGCGATTGAGGCCGGCAAGCACCTTCTAGTAGAAAAACCGATGACCGGAGAAGAACGCTCAGCAGAGAAACTTGTCAAGTCGGCGAGGAAGGCAGGTGTGAAGCTACTGGTCGGGTTCATCGAACGATTCAATCCTGGAGTCCGAGCCGTAAAAAAGATGTTGAGCCAGCAAGCGGTCGGAGATGTAATCATAGCGACTGGCCGCCGAGTCGCCAGGTGGCCTATACGGATAGGAGATGTGGGCGTTGTCAAGGACACAGCGATTCACGATATTGATGCGATGCGATATCTGCTGGAAGAAGAGGTCTCAGCGGTATTTGCTCAGACAGGTTCCTTGAGGACCCGTTCTTACGAGGACTATGCAGAGATGATGCTGCGCTTCGATGGGGGCACAACCGGCTTTATTGATGCGAACTGGCTTACCCCACGTAAGGTCCGAACCCTGATCATCACCGGCAGCGACGCTACGATAAACT
>Ga0209237_1000178_pt1 | contig 32543 bp, 34 predicted proteins | sample GraSoi013_1_40cm_2_FD_185820 | JGI IMG/M metagenome (GOLD analysis project Ga0209237, IMG submission 185820) | Grasslands soil microbial communities from the Angelo Coastal Reserve, California, USA - Sample 10_02_2013_1_40cm (SPAdes) (version 2) | ecosystem: Environmental > Terrestrial > Soil >...
ACGCCTTCGCCTCCAGCTCTTCCATCGGTTCCCCCACGAGCTTCACGAAGATGTCCTCGAGACTATCTCTTTTCGTTCGCAGGTCATCCCACTCCAGACCGGACTGCTGTATTGCTGCGACCGCGGCGATCACGTCCTCCTTCCGATGCAGGGACAGGCTGATCAGGTCCTTTCCGTCGAACTCAACCGGGAGCTTCGCGCTCTTCTCCAGATACTTCGCGAGTCGTTCGCTCCCGTGCACAAGGAGACGCTCACCGGAAGAATGGTTGGTGATTATCTCTGCGGGGGTCCCCGAGGTGATTATCTTCCCCTTGTTCATGATTGCAACCCTGTCCGCGAGCTCCTCCGCCTCCTCTAGGTAGTGTGTCGTGAGCAGCACAGTCCTCCCCTCCTTCTTCAGCCCCCTGATCACCTCCCACACCGCCCGCCGTGCCTGCGGGTCCAGACCGGTGGTGGGCTCGTCGAGGAAGAGAAGTTGCGGGTCGTTCACGAGCGAGAGTGCGAGCCCCACCTTCTGTTTCTGACCGCCGGAGAGCCTCGTGAAGTACACTTCGGCCGAATCCTGGAGCAGGACTTTGGCGAGGATCCCTTCGACGTCGGCCTTGACGCCGAACAACGCGGCGTAGTACTTGACGGCCTCCCTCGGAGTGGGATATTCGAAGAACTTGAACCCCTGAGGGATGACTCCGATCTTCTTGTGAAGAGCATAACCGTCCACCCACGGGTCAGTTCCGAGCACTCGCACGGTTCCATCATCCCGCTTCCTCAGGCCCTCGAGAATCTCGATGGTGGTGGTCTTTCCCGCACCATTAGGTCCCAGAAGTGAGAAGACCTCCCCCTCCCTTACCGCGAAGGAGATTCCGTCGACTGCCTGCAATGTCCCGTACGCCTTCTTCAGCGAAGCGACTTCGATCGCGACTTCCGTCAATCTGCTCCCGTCCGACTCCCTCACGTGGAGGTTTTAAGCCGAGTCAAGGCGTTCACCTCGTCGGTAGCCTCGCCGAAGCGTTGGGCTTTTGCGCCCTCTCGCTATTCCCTCGCCTAAAAAGAGCGATGTGCCTACCGTCTTTTTGACTTCCGTCTTCGTCCCGCCCGGCGCGCGGGTTTCATCTGTTCCCAAAGAGCTATCACGTTGCCCTCAGGGTCGGCGCCGATGAATGACCACCCCTGCCCGGGTACTTCCTGCTTCCCCATCACCTCGGTCCCGCCTGCCTTCTTGAAGGTCTCGATCGCCGAATCGATCTCTTCGACCCCTATGAAGTTCCTCGCCCCATCGTTCGGACCCATCTTCTTGTACATCCCTCCCCCCACGCTCTTGCCTCTGGGGCCGGTGGAGATCAGCCAGTAGTCGAATCCAGGCATCTTGGCCTTCTCGAACTTCCATCCGAAGACTGTCCTATAGAAGCCGCTCAGCCTCTCGACTTCGTTTGCCGGAATCTCGAAGTGCACTATCGTCTTGGTGACCATGAGCAGCGCATTCCCCCGCTACCTATTTAATCTGAGCGCGGACGGACGTAGCCTTGCCAAAGGCGAATCCTACGAAGCGCGTTTGACCTTCCTGACCCACTATTTCGTACCCTTCCTTGAGCCCGTAAGCACCATAGAATATCAGGCCCTACGGGTTGGCTACTTGCTGCCCGGCTTGCTACCTATCTCGACGAGTTGGAGATTGGCCTGATAGCGCTTTCCGTGAATCTCCAGCTTCGCTGAAGCGTAGAATCCGCGAGAGCCAGTTGAGAAGGTTTTCTCGCTGAGGCCGATTTCTCCCAGCTTATTCGTACCATCGTAGATTTCAGCGCGCATGATTCCTTGGGTCGAGCCCGCCATATTTAAGCTGGGAAGTGTCGCCGTCGCCGACCTACATCATCCCCGCTTCAAGGGCCGTCTGGTCGGGAGGCTTAGCTGGCTTGAGGGGTGGACGGCCTTTTGTCTTTCCCCTTAATCAGGAGACCCGCCACGAAGACAGGGACGCTCGCTCCCAGCAAGACAAGAAATAGAATCAGAATGGATTGTGAGAACGCTTCCCTCAGGGGTGGAATGAACGCTGCAAGGGACGGGTTTGCTGCCAGCAGCCTGGCGAGGGCTGCAGGGGAGGCTAGAATCTGCCCGACGAGATTAGGATCGCTCAACACCACCCTACCGTTAGGCGGGATGCCGACAAGCAAGCTTGAGAGTTGAGCAGAGAACCTGTTCGCTTGAATCGCTCCGAGACTAGCTACGCCAATGGCTCCCCCCAAGTTCAAAGTGAAAGCCGCAAGAGCAGAGGCGACGCCGATCTCATTCCTCTGTACCGAGTTCTGGAATGCGACTATCGTGGCCGGAATCATCAAGCCGCTTCCCACACCTATCGGGACAGACAGCTCCATCAGCCGAATGAGGGAGGAAGAGGAGTTGATTGATTGCAAAGCCACTAGTCCTCCCACAAGGATTCCGGCCCCAACGAGTACGGTGTTCCTGTAACCCATCCTCGACAGAGACAACCCACCCAAGAGAATCCCTAAAGTCGTTGGAAGTGCAAATGCGTACACGACGTTCCTTACGTCCGAGACACTCCCACCTAGCACCGCTTGCGCATAGAGCGGAATGTAGGCGATTAGTCCAAAGAGAACCATCGCTCGCAGTATGTTGACTGCGGTCGCGGCTGAAACTGTCCTTTTCCTGAATAGACGGAGAGGGAGTACCGGCTCTCTCGCCCGCCTTTCAACCGCAACGAAAGTCAGGAGAACGGCACCGCTGCCGGCGAATAATGCCGCCTCTTCCCAGGAGACCCAGTCGAACGTCGAGCCTCCCAGGAACAGACCCATCATGAAAAGGGCAAGAAACCCGCCGAGGGCCGAAGCTCCCACCCAATCGCTGAAGGCGCTGGCTCCCGCGTTTCGTGACTCCCGTAACGTCAGGTATATCATAAGGAAAGCGATGACGCCCAGTGGGAGATTTATGTAAAATATCCACCGCCAATTAATCGCCTCCGTCAGGTATGAGCCTGCGGCGGGGGCTACTGCGAATGCGATTCCATTGACGGAGAAGAGGAGTCCTTGAACCCTCCCCCGCTTCTCAGGAGGGAAGAGGTCTCCCGCAATGGCAATCGTAGCCGGAACGAATGCGCCAAACCCGATGCCCTGGACTGCTCTGAAGACGATAAGTTGGTAGATGTTTTGCGAGGCGCCGGAGAGTGTCGAACCTATCATGAATACAACGAGCCCCATCAAGAAGAATCTCTTTCGTCCGTAGAGGTCGGAGAGCTTCCCGAAAATCGGAATGACGATGGTCTGCACTATCACGAAGGAACTGAATACCCACGCGTAGAGACTCAGGCCGCCCAGATCGGAGATGATGGTAGGGCCTGCGGTAGCCACGATTGTCACGTCCATGAAACCCAACAGTAATCCGGTGAGCAGCCCCCCTAGAATTAGGGCCACCGTTCTTCTACGCAGTACGGGCCCTGCCTGTGGTCCCATCTGAGAACTCAATCCAGACATTCCGGTCGGTCGATTTACCTCAGACAAATTTCGCGATTGCCTCCGTCGGACGGTCCTCCTCCTGAAGATAGCCGCGAGCTGGTTCTGGAGTCGCGACATGGAATCGTGGTCCTCTTCGGTGTTCAGCAAACGAAGAGCTGGGCGCGACCTCTACTCTCCCTCCCATCCGGATTCGTGTTGTTCTTGCTCACGCGGCGGCCATGATTTGCACCACGTATAAACAGGTAAGGGAGTGAGGGCACATTTTGCAAAAAAAGCTACAGTCGATAGGTCGATTGACAGGATTGTCCAGCGCGTAAGATTCATCGCATCTCCACAGGAGGCCACTAGATTGTGCTGTCCTGAATTCTCGATCCCTGAAGCTTCAAGAATGCTAGCTGGAGGTCAGCTGGCGAGGACGACTCTACCGTGCCGAAAAGATGTGCCTGGGCCAGAGACCCGCTGATGGTCGAGTATCACGACAGAGAATGGGGGGTTCCCCTGCACGATGACAAGAGGTTGTTCGAGCTGCTGACGCTGGAGGGGGCCCAGGCCGGGCTATCCTGGTCAACCATCCTGGGAAGGAGGGAGAACTATCGGAGGGCGTTCGATGGTTTCGACCCCGAGAAGATAGCGAAGTACACGGCGCGTGATGTCAGCCGCTTGATGGGAGACGAGGGGATCGTCAGGAACAGGCTGAAAATTCTCTCAGTCATCAATAACGCGAAGCGATTCCTGGAGGTCAAGAAGGAATTCGGCTCTTTCGATCAATACGTCTGGAGTTTCGTGGACTACACGCCGATAGTGAACAGATTCAGGGAGCTGCGAAGCATACCCTCGAGCACTCCTGTCTCCGACAGAATGAGCAGGGACATGAAAAAGAGAGGCTTCAGTTTCATCGGGTCAACCATCTGTTACGCGTTCATGCAGGCGGCTGGGCTGGTCAATGACCACACACTTGATTGCTTTAGGTATGGAATGAGCCGGAGGAAGAAGAGTGGCTGAGGGTTGTGCCCGGCGGATTGCTTATCTAAGATGCATTCAAAAATGCGGCGTTCATCTTGACACCCAAGCGGACGCTGTACCTGGCGCTGCCGCTTGTCGCCCTAGTCGTGCTGGTGCTGACATACTTCCGGTTGTTCTCGTCGCCCATCGTGATCGCAATCCTCGTGGTGCTCTACGTGGCCGTCAGCCTGAGGAACCGCAGGAGGTTCACCAAGGAAGGGAAATGAAACGGACGATAGAGGCTTTCGCTGATGCGACTTGAGAACTACAGAACCGTTCGTTCCCATCCCGGAGGACGTTATACCCCAGATGCTCTCGCTAGCCTCCTTGAAGCCGAATGAGAGGCTCGTCGACCTGGGTTCGGGAGACGGGAGGATCGTGATCGCGGCGGCGAAGTCGTTCGGAGCTAGCGCTCTGGGCGTGGATGTCCGCGGGGGCTTGGTAAAGGAGTGCCGAAGGAGGGTGCGCGAGATGGGCCTCTCGGGGCGGGTGAAGGTCCTGCGCCGCAACTTCAGAGACGTCAATCTCAGGAGGGCTGACGTGGTGGCTCTCTATCTTTCGAGTTACACCCTCGGGCTGCTCGCGCCGAAGTTCGCGAGGGAGCTCAGGAGGGGGAGCAGGGTGGTGACGTTCGATTTCCCGATCTTCGGGTGGAAGTCCAACCGTGAGCTGTCATTCACCCCGAAGGGCTGGAAGAAGGCGCACCCGATTTACCTCTACCTAGTATAGCCCCGGCGGCGGTCTCGCAGTAAGTCGTCGAAGGAAGAGATGCGACTATTGTCGCGTTCCTTCAGAGAGGTCTCACTTCGAGAGAGTTGTGGCCAACTTAGCGGCCGCTTCGCGAAGCGTCTGGTCCTTCTTCGAGAAGTGAAACCTGACGCTCTTCTTCCCCATTTCGGGATGAGCGTAGAAGCTCGACGCCGGTACTGACGCCACACTCGCTTCTTCCACGAGATACCGGGCGAACTCCACATCATCCTTCTTGCTCAGCGCGCTGAAATTCGCAAGGACGTAGTAGGCACCCTCCGGCTCCACGGGGTCGAACCCGATGTCCCTCAGGGATTTCACGATGAAATCGCGCCTCTTCTGGTAATTCTTCGCGAGACTGGCGTAGTATGACTGCGGTAGTTTCAATGCCTCGACAGCCGCCCTCTGCAGCGGAGTGGGTGCGCAGACTGTGGTGAAGTCGTGAACCTTTCTTACCGCGCTTGTGATATCCTTTGCGGCGATCGCGTAGCCCAAGCGCCAGCCCGTCACGCTGTACGTCTTCGAAAGACCCGATATCGTCACCGTCCTGTCGTGCATGTCTCCTATCGTCGCTATGCTGATATGCCTCCGCCCGTCGTAAACGATGTACTCGTAGATCTCATCCGTGATGGCCAGAGCATCGTAGTCCGCGCAGAGGTCGGCGATGACACGCAACTCCTCTTCTGCGAAGACCTTCCCGGCCGGGTTGTTCGGCGTGTTCAGTATGATTGCTTTGGTACGCGAGTTGAAAGACTTCTTGAGTTCCTCCTCGTTGAACCGAAAGTCGGGCGCCCGGAGTGCGACGTGGCGTGGTCTCGCCCCCGCGATTATCGTCGCTGGAACGTAGTTTTCGTAGAAAGGCTCGGGTATTATCACCTCCTCTCCAGGGTCCGTGACGGCGATTATAGAGCCCGTCATTGCCTCGGTCGAGCCGCACGTTACAGTGATGTCTGTCTCCGGGTCCGCTTCTATCCCGTTGAAGCGCCTGGCTTTCTCCACGATGGCGTGACGAAGTTCAACGGAGCCCCAAGTGATCTCGTACTGGTTAAGGTCATCACGAATTGCCTTGATGGCGGCCGACTTGATTCTTGGGGGTGCCTCGAAGTCGGGCATTCCCTGAGCGAGGTTAATCGCCCCGTACTGTTTGGCGAGCCTGGTCATCTGCCGGATGACCGACTCCGTGAAATACTGGGCCTTCTTTGAGACGTGTGCCCGAACCGCTTTGGCTTGCAACGGGAGCTGACCTGCCACTCCAACCAAACGCGACGTAATTAACTTGCGCCCGGCGGCGTCGCTACCGCCGTCGTTCTTCACGCTGTTTGGCTCCCTCGGTATCGATTCCGCGTTGCTGGGACTAGGAGGGATACTCACCCTTGTAGGTTTGATTGGAGGCCAGATCCTTGGCCTGTGGAGAGTAGGGACACGGTACAACGAGACCACAATTAAGGTTGGGGCGATATTCACCATCATCCCGCTTCTGAATATCGTGGGGCCGATCCTGGTGCTGATAGGAGCGCTAGAGGCGAAGGGTCGGCTGGCGAAACCGTAAACGGAGGGCTTCACCTCAGGCGTCACGGATGCTTGAAGGCAGCGAAGACTGGACGAATGACGACCCAACCTCGGAACGACAGCGTCAGTTCAAGATAGCGCCACGATACGGACAAATACACTTTCCACGACGGATGAAGCATTGCCCAGAGCGTACTTCGAAACGGTTAATCCCGCGACGGGTGCGAAGATTGCCAAATACGGGCTGGCCTCTATTGACGAAGCGACGAAGAAGCTCAGACGCGCAAAGACAGCCTACGAAAAGCTCTGGGGCAAGCTCTCGGTACGGGAGCGCGCCGGTTACCTCCCGAAGCTAGCAACTTCTTTGCGTTCGAGAAAGCGCGAATACGCCGAGCTCATTACCACCGAGATGGGCAAACCGATCTCCCAGTCCCTTGCGGAGGTCGAGAAGAGCGCGTGGACCGCCGAAGTCTATGCTGAAAACGCCGCCCGATGGCTGGGCGAGGAACTGGCCAGCACCGACGCCAAGCTGAGCTACGTGGCTTTCGAGCCGCTGGGGGTGGTGCTCTCCGTGATGCCCTGGAACTTCCCATTCTGGCAGGTTTTCAGGTTCGCGATACCCGCGATCGTGGCTGGAAACACTTCGGTGCTGCGCCACTCGAACGTCTGCCCGGGCTCCTCGCTCGCGGTCGAGAGAGCCTTCGAAGAGGCGGGGTTCCCCGAGGGCGTCTTCAGCTCGGTGATAACAAGCCACGAAATCGCAGCGAAGATGATCGGGTCAAGTTACGTCCAGGGAGTCTCTTTCACGGGCAGCGTGGAGGCGGGGAGGTCGATCGGCGAGATGGCGGCCAAGAATCTCAAGAAGTTTGTCCTTGAGCTGGGGGGAAGCGACCCCTACATCGTGCTCGACGACGCAGACGCAGAGAAGGCCGCGACTGTCGGGGCAAGCGCTCGGTTAATCTGTTCAGGGCAAAGCTGCATCGCCGCGAAGCGGTTCATAGTAACCAAGGGAGTAGCCAAGCGTTTCTTTGACGCATTCATCAAGGAGTTCGAGAAGAAGAAGCTGGGCGACCCGATGGACCCGAAGACGGACGTGGGACCGCTGGCGACGAGCGGACAGCTCAAGGCCCTCGACCTGCAGGTTAGGGAAGCGGTGAGAGGAGGAGCGCATCTCTCGATGGGAGGACGCCGAAAGGGAGGCAGAGGGGCATTCTACGAGCCAACCGTCCTTGATAGGGTCAAGAGAGGGATGAAGGTCATGAGCGAGGAGGTCTTCGGGCCGGTCGCGCCAATCTACGTGGCGAAAGATGAGGAAGAAGCGATTGAAGTCGCGAACGACAGCGAGTTCGGACTCGGCTCCAGCCTCTGGACAAGCAGCGGCGACAAGGCTAGGAACCTGGCCAGCAGAATCGAAAGCGGAATCGTCTTCATAAACGACCTCGTGAAGTCCGACCCAAGGATGCCCTTCGGCGGGATAAAGAATTCCGGAATCGGAAGGGAGCTATCGAAGTACGGCCTGAGGGAGTTCGTAAACGTGAAGTCAGTTAATATCTTCGGAATAGAGGGGGTCGCCGCCTCTCCTCCGCTGTAGAGTGACATCCTCCCAAGACCTCCCCGTCACTTGTGAGGAAGATTTCTCTGGAGACCACTGACGGTTAAATAAACGAAGGAGGAGACTGCCGCACGACGATGCAGGTCGAGTCTAGGTACACCGTGAACGGAGTAAGAACTTCACGACCTCTGAAGCCGATGAGCCTCAGTCACGTGGGGCTCTTCTACGATGACTTGAAGGAAACTATCAAGTTCTACAGGGACACCCTCGGCTTGGAAGTCTCAGACTTCGGTGCGCGATCCCATCTCGGGGGAGGCGAGGCTCCAAGACTCGTCTTTGTCCGTGCGGGCACAGAGCACCACTGCATTTCACTCTTCCCACGAGACATGAAGATGCCGAGGGACGACGTTCACATGCAGCACGCGGCTTGGAACATCCGGACTTACTCGGAGCTGATGAAGGCTGTCGACTTCGTAACCGAAAAGGGGTACAGGCCCGAGTTCCTCGTGAGAAGGTCGCCTGGAGGGAACTACGCAGTCTACTTCTTCGACCCGGAGGGGAATAGGATCGAGCTCGCGTACGGCCTTGAGCTCATCGGGTGGCAGGGGACTCCGAAGCCCTACGAGCTCTGGTCCAAGTTCCTGGTCGAGGGGACTCTACCCAAACCCCCAATCACGCCGGCGGAGGAGGAGATTGAAGTTATCCGCAAGGGTTACGACTATTTCGGGAGCACGAAGTGTTCGTACACTCTTGAGAAGGCTTACGAACTCCTACCAGCCCCAAAGGTACCCAAGCGATACGACGCCAGCGGCGAAGGCCGTCCAAGGCCCTTCAAGATAGAGCGGATCAGGTACTACTCGCTGACTTGCCAAGACCTAGCTCGGCAGCACAAATTCTACCAGGAGATAATGGGGCTGAGGACAGTCGGGCGAGGCATGAAGGGAGAGGTGTTAATGTCGGTAGGATTCGGGAATGAGACGGAACTGAAGCTCGTTAAGAGTCCAGCACACGAGTCACCCAGGCTGCAGAGAGCCTGCTTCGAGCTGCGCTCATATGGGGAACTCCTCGGTGCAGCGGCCTACCTGCGGACGAAGGGAGTAAGGGTTGTCTACGAGGGGAGGGGGGAATCGCCCAGCCTACACAACGAGCTCTGCATTGACATCGCAGACCCGAGCGGCAATCCCATCAGGCTCACGTTCAGTCCCGACTCGAAGGGGATGAAGGAGAAGGAGCAGAGCATCACAGACTCACCGGGATTGCCCCCTCTCTTGGAGTGCGAACTCTCAGACTGAATTTTTTTCTAACTCCTTTCTCGGGGCGATTCCCAAAATCGTGCTCAGCGTTGAAAGCGTCAGTCATGATCCTGAAGCGGTAGAAGGCTTATTAGCTGAAGACGTCCTTTTTCTCCCATGGGAGAAGATACCGACGGATATACCCCCGTCACCGAGTATATCGACATAGGGAATGAATACGCGACGGTGCAGCTGAGGAAGGTTAAGACAAGAAACGGATTCAGGCTGGAGATCTATTCTCCTAAGCTGGGGTATCGGTCCTACCTCGACCCCCTCCAGTTGGAAAGCCTGACGTGGGTCCCGAAGAAAGTCTTCGACAAGTTCCTCGAGACGCCTTATGGAACCTAGCGGAGGGTTGGCCGGATGGGCTGGCTCGATGGCAGGGTAGCGCTGGTAACGGGCGGGGGCTCGGGGATAGGGCGCGGGGTCGTTGAGACTTTCATCGAAGAAGGCGCGAAGGTCGGTGTCCTGGAAATATCCCCGACCAAGGTTGCGGACCTGAAGAAGATTGGAGCCGGTGTCGAGGCGGTCCAGGGCGATGCCACCATTCTGGAGGACAACGGAAGAGCTCTAAGCAAAACTATCTCTCGGTTCGGGAAGCTGGACATACTCGTCTGCTGTCCTGGCCTCTTCGACTACTTCATCCCCTTGAAGGACCTTCCCGTCGCGAAGCTGGGCGACGCCTTCGATGAGATATTTGCAGTGAACGTCAAGAGCTATGTCCTGAGCACGAAGGTAGCGCTCGAGGAATTGCTAAAGAACGAAGGGTGCATCGTCTACACGCTCTCGAATTCTTCCTTCTATCCGGCGGGGGGTGGGGCACTTTACATGGCCACCAAGTTCGCGCTGAGAGGGCTCGTGACACAGATGGCCTACGAGCTTGCGCCTAGGGTCAGGGTGAACGGGGTCGCCCCCGGCGGAACTATGACAGACCTAAGAGGGCTGAAGTCGCTCGGGGAGCAGGGTAGAGCTCTAGGAGCTGACCCTTCAAAGGCTGAGGAGATTCGACGGACGAACCCACTGCGCGTCGTAGCGACGCCGAAGGACCATTCGTGGGCCTACGTCTACCTGGCAAGCAAGGAGAGATCACGCGCGGTTACCGGAACGATCATTCAGACGGACGGCGGATTGGGAGTGAGAGGGCTGACAAGGCTGTCCGGGCTCTCCGAAGACCGGACGACAAAGAAAGCCACCCATTAAACCCTTAAATCCGCTGAGGAGGAATTGCTCGCGAATTGGCTCAGACCTCTGAGCAGCAACGAGAATACGCGCATGACTTACTGACAGAGACCGAAAAATCCCTTGGGGACGGTCTCCTTCCCCTGAAGGTCATCGCCGACCCTGTGATCTACGAACTGGAGCAGGAGAAGCTATTCCCCAGAACTTGGTGCTTCTTGGCCCATGAGAGCGAGATCCCAAAGCCTGGAGACTACGTGCTGCGGTACATCGGCGGGCGCGATTCGGTGATAGTCGTCAGGTCGGAGGACAACGACGTGAAGGCCTACCTGAACATCTGCATCCACAGGGGGGCCAGACTCGTCAAGGCCGATATGGGAAACACGTCACACTTCAGATGCACCTACCACGGCTTCACCTACAACACCGACGGCGAGCTGATCGGAATGCCTGTGAAGGAGGCGACCTACGGGAATGCGTCCGGGATCGAGGACCTCGGCCTCTTCGAAGTGAGGATAGCCTCTTACAAGGGGATGGTTTTCGGCAACATAGAAAAGAATGCCCCTCCTCTCTCGGATTTCTTGGGAGACGTTCGATTTTACCTCGATTTCATGATAGACAAGACGGGCGAGGGGATGACCTTCTCCTCGCCGCAGAGGTGGATCAGCCACCACAACTGGAAGGTCTCATCCGACAACTTCATCCAGGATAACTACCACGTGATGACGAGCCACGTCTTCATGTTTGATATGGGATTCCTGCCTAAGAACCCCCTGGTGCTCGCCGGAAGCCGCGTCTACTGCGGCAATGGGCATGGGGTCGGGACAAACCGGGGGATCACCCCCGACGGGCTGGTGGACTTTCCGAGACCGATAGGCTATCCAGAGTGGTGGCCTGGGGTGGTTGAGAAGACCCGAAAACATCTTCCTCCGCAACAGTTCGAGCTCTGGAACTCCCTCACTCAGATGCACGGGAACATCTTCCCGAACCTTGGACTGATCGAGACGGTGAACAGCTACAGGGACCAGGACAAGTTCCCTCCTCCGTTCAAGAGATTCAGCATCTTCAGGCCGACCAGCGCCGACACCTGTGAAATCTGGCACTGGTTCGCAGTGGAAAACGACGCGCCGGAGGAGTACAAGAAGGCATCCCTCGAATCCTGCACCGAGTCGACCGGAGCTGCAGGGCTCGTCGAGGTAGATGACATGGAGAATTGGTACAATATAACCCAGTCCTCGCTTACACCTAGCGCGAAGCACATCAAACTCCTCTACAAGATAGGAGCCCACGAGGGCTTGGACAAGAACTGGAAGTACCCCGGTCAGGCGTCGAAGTCCGGCTTCAGCGAGTACCCTGGTATCCAGTTCTACAAGACTTGGTTGAAGTACCTGTTCGACTAGGCGAATCGGATGGATGTCGACGACAGAACATACAGAGAGGTAACGGAGTTCCTCTACCGAGAGGCGGAGCTTCTAGACCAGGGTCGCGCGAGTGAGTGGATGAACCTTCTCACTGAGGACATAAGATACAAGATCCCAGTGAGGATAAGCAAGGAGAAGGTTTCGGGTCCAGGAATACTCGAGGACTCCTTTTACATCGACGATGACCGGAGGGCCCTAGACATCAGGGTTCGGAAGCTTCTCAGCGAGTACTCATGGAGCGAGGACCCCCCTTCGCGGGCCAAACATCTTGTGACCAACATACTCATTGAGCCAACCAAGAAATCGAACGAGGTCAAAGTGAGATCCTACGTCCTCTTCGTTCGGTACAGACTCGACAAGCTCTACTCGGAGCAGCTCTCCTACGCGAGAAACGACGTTCTGCGCAGAGCAGACGGCTCATGGAAACTCGCCGACAGGCTCGTCCTGCTGGACCATTCAGTCCTAATGTCCGAGAACATAACGATACTGTACTGAGTTGAACGTCCCATGGCGCTCGTCAGAGTAGCTTCGACGAAGGACGTGCCCGAGAACTCGATGAAGACCTTCCCGGTCCAGGGCAGGAAAATCCTCCTCGTCAATCTCGCGGGCGAATTCCACGCAGTGGGCGCGATCTGCACTCACCAGGGCTGGGACCTGAGCTGGGGTGCGCTAGCAACCCGTCAGAAGCAGGTACTCTGCGGCGGGCACGGCGCTGTCTACGACATCGAGACGGGAGAGGGGGTAAAGTTAGGGCGGAAGCAAGCTGCGGTGCCGGTCTACAGGACGGAGGTACACGGAGAGGACATCATGATTGACCTGAACCGAATCAATCCAAGGAGGCAGACTCTATCAGGAAAGGTAACCCAAGAACTTTAGATACAGAAAGCCGAGAATGATCACTAGGGTCGACAGAATAAAGAAGGCGTCCTTCCATCCTATCCAAGTCTCATGAATGAAGGTTCGCCTCGACTTGATGCTGAGTCCCCGCATCTCAGCGGTTATGGCTATCCCCGTGGACTTTCTCAATGCGGAGAGGAGGGTTGGGATAAGGATCGGAAGGAAGTTCCTGAATTTCTGGTAAAGGTTCCCCTTCTCCACCTCGAAAGCGCGCGAAGCCTGTGCGGACTGGATTTCCGTAAATTCAGACGCCATGAGAGGATAAAATCGAACAACCATGTTGAAGAGGATCGCATACTTGAACGGCAGTCCCAGTTTCATAAGAGACCTCGAAATCTGGTTCGGTGAGCTGCTGAGGAAGAGCACTCCGAGAGCGGACGCCGTGTTGAGGAGCCTGAGCGTCACTAGCGCGCCCACTCGGATTCCCTCGAGACTGATCAGCGGTCTCCCCCCGAGCAACGGGACGAACAGGGGAAAACTAATCAGCTCTGTGGCACCTCCTCTAACGATACCCTGCACCACGATGGAAACGATAGCGACTACGAGGAAGAATCTTGCGAACCTGAAGAGGATTTCCCTGATAAGACGTGCGTAGACCATGACTGCAACAATCCACGCGAAGACGATGATCAGGCTCGCCACGGAGTCGAGAACGAGATAGCATAGAAGAGATACAGAAACGGCCCACAGCAACTTGAGCCGAAAGTCAACTCTGTGAACCGGTGTATCCTTCTGGACGTATAGTGCCCGGCTCAGCGAACTTTCACCTTGCGCGCAGGGTTCGGAATGAAGCCCGACAGAGACTGACCAACTGCACCCCTCAACAGTTTTGCTCCATATAGTCTTTCGACGCTCCCGAATCGCCGCCATTTTTTTGGGCCCTGTCATTCCTTAAATAGATACGGAGCGTCATGCAGACGGTAGCTTGGAGTATGCTCGTTCCGAGGCCAGAGGGTGGGCCAAAGAAAAATTCCAGGGCCTCCACAACGTGACGATGCCGACCTTCACCGCCGACCTGAAGTCTCTAAACGAGAGTGCGATAAGGTTCGATGTCGAGGAGAGCGCCAAGCAAGGCTTCTTCGCCACCCTCCTGTCGAGCGAGTGCGGGACCTCCAAGGAGGAGATGAAAAAATTCATCGAGCTTGCGGTGGACACAGGGAGACGGAAGATTCGCCTGACGCTCCACGCTTCCTTCGATACGCTTGAGGATACGCTGGAGATGGTGAGATACGCTGAGGAGGCGGGATGCCACGCCGTCTTGCTCTCCTATCCCCCGATGTTCTATCCGGAAACGGAGTTGGAAATCTTCAGGTTCACACAGAAGGTCTGTGACACCACAAACCTCGGAGTCATCATGTTCTTGTCCAACAGCTGGGGGTTTGACAGATTCCACCCCTCCGGGTTCCCGCTCGATTTGCTCAAGAAAATCATAGCAATCCCTAACATAATCGCGGTCAAGTATTCTCTGCCCAATGTCGCATACTTTCACGAGGTCGCGAAGGTTTGCAGAGGAAAGGTGCTCGTTTCTGACCCGAAGGAACCATACTGGCCCGCATGGATTGAGCTTTATGAGATGCAGTGGGGCGGAACCTCGAACTACGAGTACATGCAGGGCGCGGTGGAGTACTTCGACCTGCTGAGAAAGGGAGAGAGGGAGAAGGGACTGGAGATTTATTGGCGACTGAATCCAGCGAGGGAGGTTACGATGGAACACCTGCTTCACGTTCTGCCCACCGGACTGCATCACAGGCTACTCTGGAAATACCAGGGCTGGCTTGTGGGTTTCAATGGCGGTCCGTTGAGAACACCAGTGATGCGCCTGAACAAGCCGCTGATGAACAAGTTCAGGCGAGCGCTCGAGGCTTCAGGGATAAGACCTACCAAAGATGACGATGCCAGGTTCTTCGTCGGCAGGAATCCAACATAAGCTCGGGTGCGGGCAGTAACCTCGGAGCCCGGCGAATCTGATTTTGGTTCTCTTTCTAACCGAGAAGGAGCTTCGAGAGTCCCTCAGGATGGAGGATGCTATCCCCGTCCTAGAGTTCGCCTTCAGGAGACAGGGTGAGGGGAAGGTGAGCATGCCTCCCAGGATGAAGATTGAAGGTGGGGATGGCAGGTTGATGATAATGCCAGTCTTGATTGAGGACACTCCCTACATGGGATTGAAGGTGTACACGGTTTTCCGGGAGGTCCGTTACGTGATTCTGCTTTACAGTGCGAAGGACGGGTCTCTGCTGGCGATTATGGATGCGGATTACATCGGACAGGTAAGGACTGGGGCGGTCAGTGGAGTCGCGACCAAGTGGATGACCGAGGAAGGCGAGAGGGTCGTAGGCATCCTGGGGTCGGGGACCCAGGCGAGGACGCAACTGCAGGCGTTGCATTCAATCGGTCGTGTGGAGGAAGCCAAAGTCTTCAGCCCCAACGCAGACCACCGGCGCTCCTACGCGAAGGAGATGTCTCAGAAGCTAAAGACGAAAGTTGTCGCGGTGGAGTCCCCTCGCGAGGCTGTCGAGGGCTCAGGCATCGTTTGTTCCGCGACTCCCTCGACACAACCCATAATCAGGTCCGAGTGGCTGAGTTCGGGGAGTCACATCAACGCCGTTGGATCCACACTCCCAAGAATGCGGGAACTGGATGAGGACACGATCAAGAGGGCGAGGATGATGATTGTTGACTCCAAGGAACAAGTTCTAGCTGAGTCTGGAGACATCATCTTCCCCGTTTCGAGAGGACTTCTATCCGCATCTGAAATGTTTGAACTAGGGGACCTGTTGTTGGGGCGGTCACGCCCGCGCCAATCTGGGGACCTGACGGTCTTCAAGTCAGTGGGAACGGCGCTTCAGGACATCTCGGTCGCCGGGGCGGCCTACGAATCGGCTCTGAAGAAGGGAAGAGGGAAGGAAATCGGAGAGATCGCATCGCGAAGCGCCGCGAGTCGGTGACCTTTCACGAAATTGTTAACACTTTTGCTAAGATACGAGACGAACCACGATAGTCTTTTATATCAAACAGAGGGTCGAAGTCGCCGCGTTGGAAACGGCACCAAAGCCGGAAGAGGTGATGAAGCCGGCTACGGTAGCTCGCATGGTGAAAACTCCTTGGGTCCCCAACACCAGAGGCGTGATCGCTGCACTTCTACTAGGCGTCGCGATGGACCTAGTTGCCCAAGTTGCTGAGAGACTCGACACCGCGTTCTTCGCAGGAACGGCGGTCCCCTTCGGTTATGTCAACGCAGCCACATGGATGACCGTCGCCGCCCTGCTTTACGGGCCAATCGGGGGCATAATTGCTGGGGTGACGCAGGGTGTGCTCTCCGCGATAACGGCAACGTCTCCACTCAGCCCAGTCTTCATCTTCTGGAACTTTTACCAAGCAGGCTCAACAGGTGTTGTAGCGGTGTTGCTACAGCCTATGAAGCCAGGCAGAAGTGGTCTCGTCAGACAACTTGTAGCAGCGGAATTCATGAACTTCGCCACCTCGCTATGGTGGACCTATCATCTGATCGTGTTGATCCTAGGCCTCCCACTCGCTGTATGGTTCACCACCTACCTCTTCTACGTGGGATTCGGAGCCATACCGATCGCATTATTTGCGATCGCAATATCCCGTGCGATTTTGAGGTCGGGTGTCCTGAGGTAGACAAGCCGGCTAGATTAGAAGAAAAGGCGGGCAGCGGGTGGGGACGCGATGCGCGACGACGATGGAGTAGCTGTCTCCGCCCACCAGCTATACTTTGCTTATGACACATCAAAAAGCTGGGTCCTGAAAGGAATCAACCTCGATATTCGTGCAGGAGAACACATAGGGCTACTTGGTCCTTCTGGAGCGGGCAAGACAACGCTGTGCCTCTGTCTTGCGGGTGCCGTCCCTCACGTGGTGAACGGACAGCTCAGGGGTGATGTCCGAATCTTTGGAAGGAGGACCGTCGAGATGCGACTTTCGGAGATTTCAGCAACCGTCGGTCTGCTTCTCGATGATCCGGAGACCCAGCTGTTCAACATTACGGTTGAGGACGAAGTCGCATTCGGGATACAGAACTTAGGGCTTCCACGAGAAGAAATCCTGCGGAGGGTGGATGAAGTACTCGACTGGACTGGACTGAAGAGCGTCCGATACGCCGAAGTCTTCTCTCTCTCCGGCGGGCAGAAGCAGAGGCTGGCCCTCGCGGCGGTACTCGCCATGCGCCCTAGACTCTTGATTTTGGACGAACCCACCTCGATGCTCGACCCTGTAGGAACGAGGCAGGTCTTCGAGGTCGTCGATAAACTAAGGAAGGAGGCTGGAATTACGGTCCTACTTGCTGAGCAGAAAGTGGAGAAGGTGGCGGAGTTCGCTGAAAGAGTCTTCTTCATTGCCGATGGTTCAATCATCCTGGAAGGGGATCCTTCAGAGGTTCTCTCACAGGTCGACGAACTCTTGATCCACGGAATCGAGCCACCACAGGTGACGATGATGGAGTACGAGTTGTCGGGAAGGCGCAAGACCAAACTGGGCACAACAATCGATGACGGCGAGAGGTTCCTGCGTGAGTACCTGAGCAGGGAATAGGGTTCCACTTGGAAGGGACAAGCGAGTCCATCATTGAGGTCCGGAATCTGTGGCACCTGTACTTCTCCAGCTCTGGAGCCCCGGTCGAAGCGGTTAGGGACGCGAATCTCAGGGTAAGAAGAGGAGAGGTGGTTGGTATCATAGGACAGAACGGAGCTGGCAAGACCACATTCGTCAAGCACTTCAACGGCCTCTTGAGGCCGACGAGGGGGAGTGTCCTCATCGATCACAACGAGGCGAAGGAGATGACTGTTGCGCAGCTGTCTCGCAATGTTGGTTACGTCTTTCAGAATCCTGACAACATGATTTTCCTCGATTCCGTCCGGGAAGAGATGCGGTTCGGTCCAAGAAATCTGGGCATGCCGCCGGATGAGACGGAGAAACAGGTCGAGCGTGTGTTGGTGGAGTTTGGGCTCGAAGGGTACGGCGATGAGTCGCCTTACATTCTCAGCCAGGCGCTGAAGCGCAGGTTGACGGTTGCGAGTGTACTCTCGATGAAGCCGAAGATACTCGTGCTGGACGAGCCAACGATTGGGCAAGACAGGTTGATGGCGAACAAGCTGATGCGCTACATCATAGACTTGAACCTAAAGGAGGGGTTGACAGTCGTCCTCATAACTCACGACATGCGAATCGTCGCAGAATTCTGCCCTAGAGCCGTCGTGATGGCGAACGGGGAAATCGTGTACGACGGGGAGACCCGTGAGTTATTTACAAAAGATGACGTTCTCGGCCGCGCGTTCCTCGAGCCGCCTCAGGTCACAGAACTCAGCTTGCGGCTAAGTCAGCACTTCACTCGGCCGGTCCTGAGCGTTGAGGAACTCGTCAGCGAAGCGCGTGAGATAAGAAAGTCAAGTTGAGAGGTATTGACTCTGCGAGTTCCCGATTAGAGAGCGGCAGGAGGTCATGCTTGGACCGTGGCACGGGTGGAAACTGGAAAGAGGGCACCCCAGAGGCTCGGATTGAGCTCCCGATCGCCGAAGGCGGAGAGCACTAAATCTAGTCTTAAATAAAAGTCGGAAGCCCAAAGGGACCGTGCGATGAATCGCACTCACCCGACCGCACACCGCGGAATCAGCAGAGCCTTCGCTGTCACGGTTATCGTGATCATCGTATTGGCTGGCCTAGCCTTCGCCCTGGTACGGTCGGGCGTATCGCCCGGACTCTCCTTTACTTCTCAGACCTCAGTGACCCAGGCGAATACATCGACCCTGACAACGCAGACCAGGATGGCAGGGACCGCCACGCTGAACGACCTCATCGCGGGCAAATTTCCCACCGCATTAGACAAGGCAGGTACCGGCGGGGTAACGGTCACGGTTACCAACTTGCAAGTAATTTACGTCCGAACGGAGAGCGACGGTGATTGGCATGTTGCAGTGACAGACGGGGTAATCCCGGTCTTCATCACGGAGATAACGCCCTCGTATCAGGCAAAGCTGGGGCAGCCCCAATCGGGGTCGACCATCGAGGAGACGGGAATCGCATACTGTGATACTGTTCACGAAAGTGAGAGCTGGCACGGCAACACGTGTTGGGAGATTCATCCTGTCACTTCGTGGCACGTTGTGGGGACAAGCACCATGATGGTGACTACCAAGGTCAACGGAGGCCTGCAGGCCAGCATTTCTTATGCCCAAGACCCAATCCCACGCGGCTCGGCTCAGGCGATCACAATTAAGGCGCAAGATTCGGATGGAGCCGTGGTCGGTGCAGTCGTCTCAGTTGAAGTTGACTACGCCTCTGGTTCCACCTCACACACCTTCTCCTGCATGACGTCTTCCTCCGGTTCTTGTTCCATCACGTGGACGATCGGCAGCACGTCGACGCCAGGAACCTTCCAAGTCATCGTCGACATAGCAGGAGTAGAGTTTCTTTCAAACTTCACTGTAACGGCTTGAGAGATCGATTGAAGCAAGAGTTAAGACCAGTGAGCATTTCGATTTCTCGTGATGCGAGTGCGGGCCAAGCTCGGAAGAGTACGTGACCTTTGGCGCTATCCTGTGATGGGCCTTCAGGGTGAGAGACTGCAGACGGCTGAGATCCGCGAGGCGGGAGTCGTCGGCGACCACCGTTATGTCTTCCAAGATTCCAAGGCTGGCCGCGTGATCGACCCCGTGACATACGCGCACCGCTGGGGGGAGACGCTGGCTTTCCCGAGCATGCTAGACCTGAGGGCTCGGTTCGCTCCGGGGGATTCTACACGGCTCGACATTGTCACTCCCAACGGGCGGGTCTTGTCATCCGGCGACCCAGACTTTCAGACGCGAATAGGAGAGACGCTGGGGGTTCCCGTCAAGCTTATGGAGTTCCCACAGATCGCGGAGACCAGACTAAGATCGGGTCGAGCGCTTCATCTGATAACGACCGCCTCGCTCGATAGCATGAAAAACCTCTATCCCGAAGGTGACTTCGACCCGAGGAGGTTCCGCCCAAACATCGTCGTGGGTTCGCAGCCGAAAAGGAATGGCTTCGCCGAGGAGTCCTGGGTAGGCGAGTCGATACGGATCGGTCCCGAGGTCGTGCTCAGAGTCGAGAAGACAAACACAAGATGCAAGGTCACTACGATGAAACAGGACGACTTACCCTCCGACGGGAAGATTCTGGAGACGATCTCGCAAAAGAATGGCAACGTCCTCGGCGTCATGTGCAGCGTAGCGAAGGGAGGCATCGTTGCCGTTGGTGACGAAATCGAATCGTCTCCCGCCGAGATTGATGACCTTGTGCAACCACTCGGCACCCCCAGGCCCTCTCTCAAGGAAACGTCGGCGATTGAGACTAGGTTCAGCCAAGTGGGACGACTAGCTGAGTGGAAACCGGTGTCGTGAAAAAGAGACTCGCGAGTTCTCCTCTCAAGGGAGATAATTGATCAGTCTCTTCAGGACCGCCGCTTCTCACGGAAGAGCGTTCGGGCCGAGATTTGACGAAGGGCAAGGCGTAACGACCATCAATGAGGTGTTCCCCGCAATGACAAGCAGGTCTCCTCCTCCCACTTCATCTCGCTGCCTCCTCAGTTCTCTCTCCAGCTCACTCGACGCCTGCTGGCAGACGCCGCAAACGCCATCCAAGAGTACCAGCTCTTTGTGCTCCTCCAGGTGGTACTGAGCGGCGGGCAGCGAGCGGCCGAGGATCTTTGCGATGCTCCTGATGCTCAGGATTTGAGTGTCCTTGGGATACGGTCCGTGCGTGGAAACCGCAAAGAAGTGCTCGTCATACTCCGTCTCAATCAGGTTTCTTGACATATCGGCGAGGGCAAGCCTCCAGTGGAACCTTTTCACTATCTTGGCCATCACTTCGGGCGGAATCATGAACTTCAATGGAAGGTACTCTGGTTATGATTTGACCACTCGAAGTTTAGGCTTCTGGGGAATCTCTGAAGGCCTCGAGCTTGCTGTTTGGATTTCGGCAAAAGTTGGATTGAAGCAGCCGGATGGTCGGGTCCCGAGAGGTAGATCAAGAGGTCGAAGCCTTTCGAGAAGCTGGCTGTCTCATCTGTTGCGACTTGGACGACAGCCAAGTCATCAGGCGGATAAAGCTCTTCCAGGGGCTAATATCTTTTCTGAACCCTGTCTATAGTGTTATTTCTCGTCCGACCCCCAGAGACTTCGCCTTGGCGTACACGGCGGCCGCCGTTGAGACGTCCTCGATGGCCAGCCCCACAGACTTGAAGAGCGTTATCTCATCGGGTTTCTCTCTACCTCTCTTCCCACCCAGAACCACCTCCCCCAGTTCGCCGTAGATCATCTCCTTTGAGAACCGTCCCTCCGCCATCGGAATCAGGAAATCTCCCGCCTCCTTCAGGTTGGCCTCCAAGGAATCGACGATGATTCTCGCGGAGGAGACCACCCTTTCATCCAGTTCCCTGGCCTGAGGAGAATGCGAACCTATCCCGTTGATGTGGGTCCCCCTCTTCACCCAACTCCCGTCAAAGACCGGAGTCTTCGAGGTCGTCGCCGTGACGACGATGTCGCTCTCTGCCACCTCCTGCGGCCTTCCCGACCTAACCTTGATTCCCGTCTTCTTGCTCATCCTCTCGCAGAAATCCTCGCACCTCTTCGGATCACGCGAGTTTACGACTACCCCATCTAACCTTCGCACCTCGGAGATCGCTAGGAGGTGGGTCTCCCCCTGGACCCCTGAACCGAAGATCCCCAGCGTCGACGCGTCTTCCCGAGCCATGTACTTCGTCGCCACCGCACTCGCGGCCGCAGTTCTGACGGCAGTCACGTAGGTGCCGTCCACGATGGCCATCGGCATTCCACTCTTGGCGTCTAGGAGAAGTATCGAACCGATAACCGTCGGGAGGCCAAATTTCTCTCTATTCCTCCCGAAGGCCGAGACGACCTTGATCCCCAGTTGGTCCTTCCCGGGGAGGTATGCCGGCATGAACGCGCTCACACCTTCGTGGGCTTCCACCCTGATTGTGAGGCGGACGGGCATCACGACCTTCCCCGAGCCGAGGTCTCGGAAGGCCCCCTCCACCGCATCTATCGCGGTGGGGTAGTCCAGGACGCCCACGAGGTCGTCGGCATCCAAGATGAGGGTCATCTCAGCGCAACTCTCCTCTGCCCGAGGGACGATTACCTGGTCGAGCCTCAGCCGCGATCAGGTCTATCTTCGCAATCACTCCTTCGATTTCTTCTCCTGAGGAGACGAGCACGGCCGGGACATAACCAAAGAGTGAGAGTAGAGCTCCAGTCGGGGTATCGCCGTTGACGACTGGGAGGGCAGGCCCCATGAATTTTCTGACCGGTTGAGACAAGACCTTCACCGGCTCGCGACTCTCTGCCAACAGGGTAAGGATGCCACTCTCTGTAACTGAACCGACGGAGCGCCCCCCCTCCAGTACAGGCATCTGGGAGATGCCACGCTTCTTCATCAGCGCGATGCAGTCCGAGAGCTTCTCGGCCGTCTGCACACTGATCACGGGTGACGACATCACATCGGCAGCCTTCTTCTCCGCGGTCGCCCTGCTCGAACTCAGAACCTCCGAGATCGCCTTCAGCGAGCTGAACGCTGGGTCAACCATCCCTGCCTCTATCTTCGCGATGAGGGACTGGCTTACTCCCGCCTCACGCGCCAGCCTCGCCTGCGTCATCCCCAGCTGAAGCCTGAGCCTCTTGAGCTGCCTCGGGTCGACGAGCGCCAAGGTCATTATTCTTATCGGAATAATCTTGTCAAGAGGTTATTTATACTATTACTGTCAAGACTGAGCGAGACATGACATCAACCATACCGACGGAGCCTATCGGGAGCATCCCGAGGCCTCCCGAGCTGCTGCAGGCAGTACAGGATCACGCCGCGAGGAAGACTTCGCTTCACACGCTTGAGGGTGCCTATGACGATGCCATCAAGAAGACGATCAGGCAGTTCGAGGCTACAGGCTCGCCGATAATTACGGATGGGGAGCAGAGCAAGCCGAGCTTCGCCACGTACCCCGTCGCGGGCGGAAGGAACATCGTCGAGTCAGGGGGGCTGGTGGTGACCTTCTCCGACAGGCACGTCCGGGCCCTACCGAAGCTCACCTCAGGGCCGTTCAGGTATCAGCAGTACGCTTCGGATTATGTGAAGAAGGCGAGGGGGTTCACCTCGCTTCCGCTTAAGCAGGCCGTAATCTCAGCCAGCCTCCTCTCTACGCTCTACCCGGAGAAATCCATCCAAGGCTACTCGCGAGAGGCTTTCACTGAAGACCTCATACAGGAGGTCACGAAGGATATCAGCGGCAGCCTCAGGGCGGGGGCAGAGGTCGTGCAGGTCGACTTCACGGAGGCGCCTCTCGCGAGGAAGCTGGACCCGAGTGGCAAGCTGCTGAAGGAGTTCGTGGCGATAAACAACGAGGTATTCAGCAGGCTCAAGCCCGGGGAGCGGGAGAGGGTGGGCGTCCACGTCTGCAAGGGCGGCGACTGGGACTCGACGCATAGCGGAGAAGTGGACTACGCGGCGGTCCTCCCGGATGTCTTCGAGCTGAAGGTCCCACGGTTCTACTTCGCAATCGCCGGTGAGGCAGACCCGGATCGCACCTTGAAGCTTCTGGCCGACTATGTAGAGGGGAGAAGGAAGATATTCGTCGGAGTCACGGATCCAATCAGCAAGGAGCAGGAGACACCCGAGGTCGTCGAGAGGCGAGTCATCAAGGCGGCGAACCTCATCGACCTTAAGAACCTCGGGACGACAGATGACTGCGGCTTTGCGCCATTCGGGGACGACAGCTCCACGTCTAGGGAGCTCGCCTTCGCAAAGATACGCGCTAGGGTAGAGGGGACTCAGAGGGCAGAGAAGAGACTTCGCTAGCTCCTTCCTCCCGCGCTCCCGCGGCCACCCTCGAGGAACGAGCCGTAGGTTCGTGAGAACTCGCTGGCGCTCAGCGGCGGAACCGACCCGATCTTGAGATTCTCCGTCACATGCTCCGGCTGCTTGTGGCCCACAAGGGGAGCGATGACTGATGGGTGGGTCGAACGCGGAAACTGCAGCAGGAAGCCGCTGCGCGTGTAACCCTCCTTCTGATAATCAGCCGAGAGGAGCCGCCCGTGGTCGAGTGGGGCGCTGGTGAAGATACCCACTCCAAGGCGTTCGGCGGCCTCGAGTACCGATAGCTGGTCATCCATCATCCTCTGATTGCGAGTGAACGCCTCCGTCATCCCCAGATTCAGGGGGAGCTGTATGAACCGGAATCCGTGGTCCCCTCCACCGACGTTCCTGGCAACGTCGACTGCGTCATCCAGGTTCAAGTGTTCGGGGTGAGAATTGGGAACCCTGAATGAGTTCCACGTTGCGAGCCCGTAGTACTTCAGCCTCCCCCTCCGCCTCTCCTCCTCGTAGTAGGAGAAAACAGCCTCGAGTCTCTCCAGAAAGCGCCTGATGCCTATCTCCCGGAGCCACGCCTCCCCTGCGTTGTGGAGGTACATCAGGTCCAGGGCGACCACTCCGAGGTTTCTCAGGCTGCGCTCGAACTGGGCCTTGAGGAAGGGGACAGACGTGCTGTGCATTTCAGCTCCGATCTCGTCGGGCTTGAGAATCCCGGGCTTCACGAACTCTCTGTGAATGTATGTCCAGATGTCCATCGGAAGTTCTCCGTCGTTGGTGACGTAACCGTTCTTCGAGGCGAGGAATACCTCCTCCCTCTTCACGACTCCCTCCTGAGCCAACCTCTGGAGCGCCCTGCCGACCGACCTCTCGCCTCTTTGAGACCTGTAGTTTATCGCCGTGTCGACGACATTAATCACGCCAGATTTCAGCGAAGCGAAGACGGCCTCCTCCACGAGCTGGTCTGTGTACGCGTCCGGGTCCCCAAGATACGTTCCGATCCCGAGCGACCCGAGGCTCAAAGATTCGAATGTCCTGAAGTGAGACCCTAAAGCGCTCTCCCCTTTGACCGATCTTTCGGCGAACTTCGTCGTTCCTTCTGGAGTGACATGACCATCCAAGGTCAAGGTCTGAATATCGATTCGGTACAAGATTGATGGGCTTAAGGACTCCGATGGCCTCCACACTAGATCAGCCGCCTGTGCACTCGTCCTCGATTGGCGGAGAAGGACATCACTAGCTGAACGAAGAGGAGGTCAGTCGCCTAGCTCCTGGTCGAGCGTGTCGGCACCGGCAGCAGGCTGAAGATACGCACTCGGTCTCAATTCGCGGAGCCTCTCTCGCCTCAAACCGCTCTTCGAAGCGAGGTCGAGGTCGACGACCACAGAGGTCGTCTTGTCTTGAGCCGTTCTCTCGAAAAGCTCCATGACGTGCTCTTTCTTGTCGTAGATTAGGTCGATTACGGAGCTTCTTCCGAGAAACTTAGGAGGATGGTAGACGTTCGGGGCGACGACCGGCACACGATTCTCGAGGGCCCGCGCCCTCAGGTAGACGAGCCATGGTTCGGTCCCGCTGGCGGCTATGAAGGAAGGGACTACCAACAGCTCGGCCCCCATCAAGGTCAGAGTTCTGGAACTCTCAGGGAAGACGACATCGTGGCAGACCAGGACACCGACCCTAGCGCCGTCGACCGTGACGAGCCTGAATCCTGAACCCTCACTCGCCATCCTTTTCTCCCGCCGGTAAAGATGCACCTTGTCTTGACGAGAGAGGACCGACCCCCTAGGCGAGACCGTGAGGCTCGTAAGGTGCGTGCGACCGCCTCGAGACTCATAGTACGCTCCCAGGTTGATGTATGCGTCGAGCTCCTCCGCGAGTTTCGTGAATCGCCGAAGGATGGGGTCGTCGTCGTCCTTGAGAACTTTGGAGAGAAGCCAGTGCTCTGGGAGGCTGATCAGCCTCGCTCCCTTCTCGGCTGCGCCCCGAACCAGGGCTTCCGCATCTTTGAGGGCTCTGCCCGGGTTATTGCCGTAAATGCCGGTCTGAACGGCTGCGACCCTGATGCGGCCCAAAGACCCCCCCACATCACGTTGCAATCCCCTGGTATTTCTGGGTGGTCGAATTGCAAGGATATTACACACCATCCAGCAGCCCAAATTTGTGAAGGAGCAGGAGCCAGCCGACCCCTTGAAGGACATCAAGTCGTCCCGCGGCAGAGAGCTCGAGGGAAGGACAGTCATTCTCTGCGTGACTGGCAGCGTCGCCTCCATCGAGGTCCCTTCACTCGCCAGAGAGCTGATGAGGCACGGGGCAGAAGTAAACGCGGTGATGTCCGAGGCAGCCGAGAAGCTCGTAAGGCCCGAGACATTGGAGTGGGCAACTGGGAACCCTATCGTCAGGAGACTTACGGGGAAGACGGAGCACGTAAGGCTGGCAGGAAAGTGGAAGGGCAAAGCCGACCTGGTCCTTATCGCGCCCTGCACCGCGAATACGATGTCGAAGGTAGCGGTCGGCATTGACGATACGCCCGTCACGACGATGGCGTCGATGGCACTCGGCGGAGGAATCCCACTCGTAATCTGTCCGGCCGCCCACGAGCCGATGTACAAGAATCCGGCCGTCGTCTCGAACATGCAGAGGCTCAGGGAGAGGGGTGTCGATTTCGTCGGACCGAGGTTCGAGGAGGGGAAGGCGAAGATGGCGGGCATCGACGAAATCGTTCAGGCGGTGCTCCGAAGCTTCACGAGAAAGGACATGCAGGGAAAGCGGGTGGTGGTGACCGGAGGCCCGACCGTCGAATTCATCGACCCGGTGAGAGTGATCACCAACCTGAGCTCTGGCAAGATGGGCCTCGCGCTAGCGATGGAGGCGTGGAGAAGGGGGGCAGAAGTATCCTACATCTTTGGGGGAGGATTGCACCCTCCTGAGTTCATCCGTTCGAGGAGGGTGTTAACGACAAAGGACATGCTTGACGCCGTCTTATCTGAAATCAAGGCCAGCGAGGCAGACGCTTTCATCTCCGCGGCAGCACCGGGCGACCTCGCCCCGATGACCCCTTCAGAGAGCAAGATACCAACGCGGGAAGGCGAGATTGACCTCAGGTTGAAACCCACACCGAAGATAATCGATAACGTGAGGAAGAGATGGCCCAAGCTATGCATAGTCGCTTTCAAGGCCGAGACCGCCCGCTCGCAAGGAGGGCTGGAGCAGGCTGCGAAACTATTCATGCAGCACGCGGGTGCAGACCTAGTGGTGGCCAACGACGTCTCCAACGGGAAGGGGTTCGGTGCGGATACGAACAGCGTACTGATACTCGGCGGCAGGACGACGAGAAAGTTGAGCGAACGACCAAAGGAGCAAATAGCGAAGGTGATTCTCGATATGGTGGCCGCACGATTGAAGAAAAAGACTCGTTAAGTTCGTCGACCACAGGGATGCTCCGGCTGAAGACTGGAACTCCCCCGCGCATCCGCGCCAACAAACATTCGTCGAGAAATACACTTCTATCACGGGAACGCGGGGCATAAGAGGGTCTACGAGAGCAAGCCAGCAGCGTCCAGGGTCTCAACAGATGCCAAACTGTCGATCTAGAGGGAGGGCATGCCTCGACGAGTTGGGGAGGGGGTGAGTTGCAACTAGAGTCACTGTTGCGGAGGCGAGCCATGATTCGGGCCTTCAGACGAGACGCAATCGAGGATGACAAGGTATGGAGAATTTTGAGAAATGCGTGGAGGGCTCCTAGCGCCGGGCATCTGGAGCCGCAGGACTTCGTGGTCGTTAGGGACGAGGGCGTCAAGAAGAGCCTGGCTGAGGCGGCTCTTGGGCAGGCCTTCGTAGGAAAGGCGCCCGTGGTAATCGTCGTCTGCTCTGACACGAGGAGGAATGTTGGAAGGTATGGGGAGAGGGGGAGGGATTTCTACAGCATCATCGATGGTTCATTCGCATCTTTCATAATACTGCTCTCCGCCGTTGAGCTAGGCTTGGGAGCCTGCTTCGTGGGGGCTTTCGATGATGAGAGGGTGTCGAAGGTCCTGGGGCTCCCGAAAGAAGTCAGGCCGATTGGGATAATTCCACTCGGAAAACCTGCCGAGATACCACGAAGATTGAATCGCCAACCGCTCGAGCGGAGGGTCCATTACAACAGTTACGGCAATTCTTTCTCTCGCACAGTGAAGCGATGAGACAACACCTCTTGGCTAGCCATCCAAGTCAGTCGTTGGCGCTGTTTTGTCACCCAACCAGCCCTTCTCTCTGGCCAAACCAAGGCGTAAGCAACGGGTGCGAGATCTCGCGCCTCGGCCGAAGCCGCCTCCCTCCTATTGTTATTCCTGACCAACTTGTCAAACAAAAGGAGCCAAGAACGACAAATTCCTCTCGTCCACAGATAGCGAGCGTTGACGCTGAAGAACGTCCAATTGTTCGGACCCGACGAGCCCGTCCTGTTGAGTCGCCACGCCTCCATCGAGCAACCTGTCTCTGGGAACGGTATGCTCTACCTTACGGACCGAAGGCTCATCCTGATTCATAGGTCCGGGGTTTTGCGAAAGACGGAGACCCCACTTCTCGACCTCACTCTCGACGAGATAAGCTACGTGAGAGTCGAGGGGACTCTGTGGAAGGTCCTGGTGATCGGTGCACGAACCCCGGGCGGCCGGGTGGTCGCCTACAAGGTCCATGCACAGAACCCGGGAGTCTGGAAGGCACAGATCTACAGTCTGAAGGGAAGTCTGGGAGGAATCAGGTTCATCCCACCACGAACTCCACCGTCAGCATTGAATCAGACCTCGCACATCGCTCACCCAGCACAACAGGCAACCAAATTCTGCATAGACTGCGGCCACCGTCTACCGCCCGAGGCGGCCTTCTGCTCATCCTGCGGCGGTCCGCAGTGAGTGTTAATTGATTAGATCTGCTAAGTATGAAGCCTCCGAACTGACTGGCCATTACTAGCTACAAGACGGCCAGGGGCTGCGGCGTATGAGCAGGTCTTCGCGGTACGTGTTGACGACACGTTAGCCTTATGACGGAAGTCCGATTCCTCGTGGCAATGCCAACTGAAGGAGAAGAGCCAATGAGCGAGGAGAGGAGCCTTCTGCGATGGGGTGGCCTGGCCGGAATGCTGGCTGGCATCGTCTTCATTCTCGTCCCCATCACACTATTTGGTTTTGTGCCACCGGCGCCTGCCGACCCCGCGGGATTGGTCATGAGGTTCCCCGATGTCAGAGCGGCCATTGCGGTGGGGAATGGCCTCGACTTTGTGGTCAACATCTTCTGGGTTGCCCTTATCCTCGCCCTGTATCGGGCTCTCGGCGGGACGAGCCTCGCGCCCGCGCTCTTCGGGAGCGTCCTCTTCGTTCTAGGTCTAGGGGTGCTCTTTGTTGAATCCAGCACGCAGGTCGCTTTCGACTCGATCTCCAACCTCTATCATGCTCCCGGGGCGACCCCCGTGGAGCAGGCGACGCTCGCCCTCGTGTGGCAGGCGACCCAGGGCATGTTCAATCAGTTTGACACCGCAGCGATACTCCTCCTGTCGGCAGGTATCATCGTTCTCGGAGTGGCCATGTTCAGGGCCCCGGCCTTTGGCAAGGGCTTTGGCGGGTTGAGCGTGGTGCTCGGGGCGGCTACGGTCGTGGCGATATCTTTCTTTGGGGTCACCTCCATCTTGTCCGCCCTTCTTGTCCTTCCCATATTTGTCATCCTTCCCATCCTCTTGGGATGGAAGGTCTACAGTCTGTCAAGGCCGCCTAGGAGCCTGGCAGCATGGCAGCAACCCATGAGAATTAAGAGAGCTGTGGAGGTCGCCTAGTTTCCTGCCATGACCCCAGAACGATACCGCGGTATCGCCTTCGGCTTTCCTGGCGCGAGCTCGGGTATACGCATCACTCCGTTATCGCGTCGTTCACGTTTCTCTTTTTACTTCATTGCGAAACCAAAAAGAGTTCCTCTCCTTCAGCGACCGCGCTTAGGCTCGGACAGAAGAGGGATGGCGGTATTAGAGTCCCACTGAATAGATCATTCGACCGAAACAGAGAAAGGATTTTGATTTTTGGCGTTCAAATATTATCGGTGGTGATGTCTGACAATGAAGAACCAAGGGCGACAATGAAGCAGATGGAACTGTTAAGAAACAAAGGAGTTGCTGAGAATTGATTGATTCGACTCTCGGCACCTTGCCCTTAGGAGACGTCCTCAAGCTCACTCTCTCACAACACTCCTTTTCCACTCTTTTCTTGGCTTGCTCCGGCGAGAAATTCGGCTATCCACCCTCACACCGGCCCTCCTGAGATCCACAGGCTTGATTCCACCGGCCGTCGCCGTGAGTTGTTGCCAGCCGGACCCTGATGTTACGTTGAATGCCCCAATGTATCCGCCCGGCAGAATCTGGAATGGCTTCGTGATCTTATTTCCGAAGTCGAACTGGGTGCTTCCCTCTGCTCTGAAGGATTCGAACCATGTCGGGTAGACGAAATCCGAGACCTTGACCCCTCCGATATTGTATGCCAGCGAATCCGCCTCGCAGGCATCGCAGACCTCGTAAGCGTAGATTACCCCACCCGTGGAGTTGGCATCCTGCACGAATACAGTGAGGTTGACATCGGGATCGGCGAGCATCTCGAGCATTTCATGGGTCACAGTGACGGGCCACTGAAGGCCATTCCGGATATCTTCCCCTGCGAACGCCTTCGCCAGCGGCATCCCGCTCGGGGAGAGGTCGTGATAGCCGAGCGCGTTCGCCTGGTCCGAGTTGTCCAGGATAACCAACATCCAAGAAGAAGGGTCTGGGTTGGTGCCCTGGGGGACGAACGAGAGGTCCGCGTCTATCCCAAAGGCGGCGGCGAAGTCACGACGGACCTGAGTCTGGAAGGCGGGGACGGCCGCCCGCACCTGCGCGTCTGAGAGCACTGTGCTCTCGTTGACAATCTGAATCTTGATGTTCGCCATTTACATAAGCGAGGAGAGCAGTAACTATAAGAATTCTCATTCCGGCGGGTAAGCCTTGCTTTCCTCCCAGCAGGGGATCTCCGCGATTAAGAACGTAGTCGTGATATTCCAGGAGAATCACACCTTCGATTGCTATTTTGGGGCCTTTCCGGGCGCCAACGGCACTTCTGGGAAGAATATCTGCCTCCCCCAGTCCCCGGGCTCCTCGCAGTGCGTGAAGCCGTTTCACCTTTCAAACCTCGGCCCACCGGATATGCCCCACGGCTGGGACGCGGCTCATTCGGATTACGACGGGGGAAAGATGGATGCATTCGTCTACACCGAACGCGGGAGTCAGACGATGGGGTTCTACGATGGAACGGACATCCCCCACTACTGGAAGGCGGCTGGGAGCTACGTGCTCTGCGACAGATACTTCACCTCGGTGATGACGCAGAGCGCGCCCAACCACCTGTACCTCGTCGCCGGGACGTCTGGCGGTAACACCTCGAACAAACTGCCGCCGACCCTGACCTTCGAGCCGATTTTCAAGCAGCTGGATGGGAAACGGATCACCTGGAGAGTGTACGGGTTCAACAAATGGCTCAAGGGCTTCGAGTACGTGCAGCGTAACCCGGGCTTGAAGTCGAACTTCGCCGGCTCAGCGAGGTTCGCGCAGGACCTTTCGAAAGGCAACCTGCCGCAGATATCGTGGGTGATCGGGGCCCCAGGGGGATCCGAGCATGCCCCGGAAAACATCCAGTTGGGCGCGAACTCCGTCGCCAGCCTGGTCAACGGCCTCGGGGCATCGAAGTACTGGGGTTCATTGGCGGCCTACGTGGCCTGGGACGACTACGGAGGTTGGTACGATCATGTGGCGCCGCCGCAGGTTGACTCCTACGGCTACGGGTTCAGAGTGCCCTGCCTCGTAATCTCTCCCTACGCGAAGAGGAGATACGTAGACAGCCAGACGAACGACCACACCTCGATCTTGAAGTTCATTGAAACTCTCTTCGGGCTGAAGGCGCTCAGCACCCGCGACGCCTCCGCGAACAACATGAGCGAGGCGTTCCGAACCTTCGAGCCGATCTGACCTGGGCTAGGCGACCTTGCACCCTTTTCAGTATTTAATATGACGAAAGGAAGGGTGCCAATAGGTATCGAAAAATGAAACGAACCCGACTGGTCGCGTCCGAATTCCTACTGGCCGTTCTTCTTCTTTCAAACTCCGCCGTCTCCTCCTCGAAGGATGCGAACCCGACCGCGGGTAGACCTGCCCCCCTGATTTCGTCTGTCCACACCATTCAAGGCGTGATCTCCGCAGCGAACGATACAGGGGGAGGCGTGGTCGGGTCCGAGTCACAACCGGCGCCTTCCGCGAATTCCCCTCTCGCGACCGGGTTCGCCGGTTTGTCGTACGGCACGAGTTACGCGTGTGGCGCCGGCTTCACCTGCACCGATCGCGCTACTCCTCCCGATGTGCAGATTGCTGCGGGCCCCAACTACATCGTCGAGATGGTCAACATAGTGTACGGGGTCTGGACGAAGCAGGGCGCACTCGTCAAGGTTTCGGGGCTTGCATCACTGTGGGGAAGCGGGAGTGACTACATCGGCGATCCCAAGGTACTGTACGATTCGCAGAGCGGGAGGTGGTTTGCTTCGCTGCTGGACGTCAGTCAGGGGTCCGTGAGGGTCGGGGCCTCAGCCTCCG
>Ga0209237_1000179_pt1 | contig 32535 bp, 30 predicted proteins | sample GraSoi013_1_40cm_2_FD_185820 | JGI IMG/M metagenome (GOLD analysis project Ga0209237, IMG submission 185820) | Grasslands soil microbial communities from the Angelo Coastal Reserve, California, USA - Sample 10_02_2013_1_40cm (SPAdes) (version 2) | ecosystem: Environmental > Terrestrial > Soil >...
GCTAGATGACACAGTATCTGCAACACGAGATACATCAACCTCTCTTACAGAATCATTACAGCTAGATGACACAGTATCTGCAACACGAGATACATCAACCTCTCTTACAGAATCATTACAGCTAGACGATACGATAGCTAGCTCTAGAAATAGGAGTCGCTCACTTACAAACTCACTTGGGCTAGATGATGGCAATGCAGCTTTAGAACTTACTATTCCCTTTACAGTAATCAGTCCTAAATTGAATTATTCACAGATAGCCCAGACAAGTGGAACAACCACAACAGTTACAATTTCCAACGCATTGACAATTAACAAAGATATCAGTGGTGATTCCATTACCGATGTATCTGTTTCAATTCCTTATGGGATAACCATGGCAGGACCGTTGTCATGGAAGGGAATAGTCAATCTTCCAAGTGTCATCTCCGCTCCTGTTATACCTTCAACGCCAGGCACAGTAAACACCGTTACTAAGAGTATTGAGATGGGATTCGGGTCCACCACACTGACTTTCAACAAGGCTGTGCGCATTACATTTGTGGGTGAAGCAGGCAAGCATGCAGGATATTTCAATTCTGTTGTTCCATTTACAGAAATCACCACCATTTGTAGTGCCGATACACAAACAACAAATGATGGTCTGCCAGCAGGTGGAAATTGCAAAATTAACGTAGGTTCTAATCTAGTAGTCTGGACAAAACACTTTACTGGCTTTGCGACATGGACTTCAGGTAGCGCTTCCCCAGCACCATCTCAAGGAACTTCATTTGCAGGTGCAGGTGGCGTGGCAGGTCCAACTGGCGTGGGTACAACAGGAGAATTTGGTGGTACTTTAGCGACTACTCTGAAGTTATACCAAATCACTTATGATATCTGTGACAACAAAATGGTAAGAATAGTTGTAGGATATACGGACATTATCCCAACTGTAATCTTACGTACATCTGTATCAGGAATAGTCAAGGCAAAACTAGCACAAGACCAGCCGTTTGTTGAACAAAACAAGAATTCAGCGATACAAAAACTCGTCTATGAAACACCGATAAATCCAAAAGAGAAGACATTTGAGGTTGTAGCATTACAGGTAAAAGGAAAGAACACAAATTCGATTGGCAGGACGATAGAGATCACAAAATGTCAGGAGACTATTATATTAGAAAAGACACAAGAAATCCAAGTCGGTGCACCAAGAATATTTAGTGTTAAATTCCAGCTAGGAAACGGCACAAAGATTCCATCGTTAGAGTCCGACAAGCTTGTAGGAACTCAACCTATCTCGGTTCATGCTATCATTGATAGTTCTTCCAGACTTGATACTGCTGAGCTTAGATTTGTCAAGATGGGAGAATCCACTACAAAATATGGAACTGTAAAGATGGATATAGTACCACTCCAAATTTCAAACACAACATATGCCGTATCAGGAACAATCCCACAAGAGATGGTGCAAGCTCCTGCTATGACATACTGGATTAATGTGCATAGCAAGGCAGGAAAAACATCCGATTCAGAGCAGTATTCAATTGGCGTAAAACCAAAGTATCTCGTTGACGGCAAGATAGAGATGGATACTAATCCAACAAGAGCCGAAGGCACAACCGCGCATCCCACTGCATACTTTAATAACTTGGCAACAGACCAGGTTTACGGCTCGGTATCGTTACTAGTTGATGGAAATACTGTATACACATCACCAGCACAGCTATTTGGAGTAGGCCAAACAGCAGTAAACCTTGAATGGAAGACTCCAACATTGGGTAAAATAACTGACCATCAAGTCCAAGCAAGAGCAGAAATCTATGACCAATCATTTGAGACTGATTCAGGATCAGTAACTACATTCCCTGGAACGAGGACAATGCCACTCTCAGACCTTGTAGAACTTGGTACCATAACAGAAAATAGTCGTGACATTGCTACTGCATCAGTATTATATTCATCATTTAACAATGAGGGTACCATGAGATTCAAAGTAGCTGCTCCAGATGGAACATGTGTTATTGGCCAATCAGAAGAATGTCGTGTCACAAAAACTACACTAGGACTTGGTGGTAACATCAAGACAGTAACAATTGGAGACCAGATATTCCGAGTGAGGTATTCCGGACCTGATGCCACACTTGAACGCTTCTCGGTTACCTCAGTAGACCCAATAGTGGGTAAATGGAAAGTAGATATCGATTCGCAGCAAAATGGATTTGTCCCACAGGCTCATGCTTTAGACAATGTCATGTTGAAAGTAAAGTACCGAGTTGCAGACGCATCGCTTATCACATTACCATCAAAGTGATTTCTATACCGATAAGAAACGAAAATCTGCTTTGAGATAAACTAGGATTTGATTCCATTAATTTGTAGTCTATGGATACGCAATGGCTTTTGCTATATGCGAATCAAGATCTGAAATTTTTATTCTTTCCTGACTCATTGAATCACGACTTCTTATTGTAACCGTATCGTCTTGAAGGGTTTGATGATCTATTGTAACAGCAAACGGCGCACCAACCTCGTCTAATCTTCGATATCTTCTTCCGATGGCACCAGAATGGTCCAAAAACGCATCATATTTTCTTTTTATTTTGGAGAAGATCTCTTCTGCTTTCTCTGCTAGGCCATCCTTCTTTACAAGAGAGAGTATGCCAATATGAACAGGGGCTAGGTATGGTTTCAAAGAAAGAACTATTCTATCATTTTGTTTGTCTTCCATCAGACTATGCTCTAGTATAGTGTATAAGCTCCTGTCAATTCCCATTGAGAGCTCAAATATGTGAGGAAGAACTTTGGTATCATTATCAAGGACTTCAAACTTTTCTTTGCTAATGTTTCCATGACTCTTCAAATCATAATCAGACCTGTAGTTACACGCAACTAGCTCAAGCCAGCCAATTGTAGTCTCAACTTCAAAATCAAAGGCAGTAGTTGCATAGAATGCCTTCTCCTTATCGCCAAGCTTCCTAAACCTACTTTTATTCGTGTCAATCCCAGTCTTTTGATAGAATTCTACAAGAAGTCCAAGATAGTAAGCCACAAGTTTATTGGGCAGGATCTTGGACTCTAGCGCTTCTTGGCAAGTCATTTTTTTAATATCATTACCAACCAGTATGTTGATTTTAGTATTTTTTATTTCGGAAAATCTCTCAAGATCATCCAATTTGTTGGGATTGCAGAAGACTTCGATTTCAGCCTGGTAGAATTCCCTTAACCTAAGAAGACTTTGGCGCGGCGAGATCTCGTTTCTAAAGCTCTTTCCAATCTGTGCTATACCTATTGGCAGTTTACCTCGCATGGTTTTGAAGAGTCGTGGAAAATCAACAAAAATGGATTGACATGTTTCTGGCCTAAGGTAGGCAGGTTCAGACTCTGGCCCTATGCCAACTTTGAACATCATATTGAATTTTCTCACTTGATCAAAATCACCCTTGCATTTTGGGCAAGGGACTTTATTTTCTGAAATCACTTTGTCAAACTCTGCAAGATCAGCACTTTCTGGAACTACAATTGAAGTAAGCTCTGCAATCAATTTATCAGCCCGGAAGATAGATTTGCATTTTTTGCATGTCACAATTGGATCTGCAAAGCTGGAAAGATGGCCTGAGGCAACAAAAACAGATTGAGACATTATCTGAGAGCCATCAATTTCTAACATCCCGTCTCTTCTTACAAATTCTCTCCTCCAAAGTTCGATGAACTTGGTCTTTAAACCAACTCCGCTAGGCCCGTATTCCCAAAAGCCAGCTTGTGCATCTGAGTAAATATCACAACTTGGAAAATAAAATCCACGTTCTAGTGCAAGTTGCATTATTTGGTCATAATTCATGAAACAATAACATCTCCATTGATAAAAATTTGCAGTTATGCCAATTCTCTAACTTTTTTCATGTTTCCCAAGTTGTCACGTTTCTCATCTATAGGCGTTTCTAGTATTATCGGAATTTTTTTGGAATTTGCAGTCCTTATGATGCGTGAAAAGCCTACCTCACCAATCTGGCCAAGACCAATGTGCTCATGTCTATCTATGTTGCAACCTATCTCACCCTTTGAATCGTTCAAATGCAGTATCCTTAGATGTTCAAATCCGATGGCTTTGTCAAACTTTTGTAGCGTCAAAGAGGCTGCTTTGTCTGTTCTGAGATCGTATCCTGCAGCAAAGGCATGACAAGTGTCAAGACATATTCCAAATCTTTTTGAAGGTTTGAGCTCAAACAGTATCGAGGCAAGCTGCTCAAAGTCAGACCCTACGCTATTTTTCTGCCCCGCAGTATTTTCAAGAAGTATCATGACATCATCAAGTGTATCCCGAGCAGCATCAGTAAAGCTCTTTACTAGTTTCTCAATCCCCTTTTTGTCTCCTGCCCCCTTGTGACTTCCCAAGTGGGCAACGATGAAAGGGACCCCGAGCTTACTACATCTTTTTATCTCGTCGATTAATGATTTTAGAGATTGGGCAAATGGTTCCTCTTCTGGTGATGATAGATTTGGTAGATACGGCATATGAGCTACTGTAGCAAAGCGATCAATTTTACTTGCCGCAAGTTTCTCTTTATAACTAGTTACGTCCTTACTTGACAATGCCTTTGCAGCCCAGCCACGTGGATTGCGTGTAAATATCTGAAAGGCAGTGCATCCAATAGCCAATGCATTATCCACAGCTCTGTCGATGGAACCGGAGATTGATACATGCATTCCAACTTGCATGTGAGTAGTCTATTTGAGGATAATTTAAACTCGTGGAACCTGCTAACCAATAATTTACATAAAATATCTGAGACACAAAATAATGCGAATCAAGCCAGAATTATAATCAAATTTTTAAGGTCTAGAGGGAAATATGATTCATGCATGATGATGATACGTTACAAATACAGAGGGCTAAATATCCCTTTCTTACTGAAACAGGTAAATATCTGAAGGATAAATCTCTCACTCTTGAAGAACTAAATAATCCGGATTGGAAGCCCGTAATAGAAAAAGCATATCATCGAATAACGGCTACTATCGCAGGAAAAATCTATAATTCCAATCTAGATCAACCTGACATTGAAATTCTTTCTTTTATAATTGCTATAATATTATTAAAGAAATCAGGCATCCCAACTTTTAGTAGAAGGTTTTCACTTCAAGAAGCAAGAAGAGCTGAAAACTATCTAAAGCGGGATCTAGAATGGAAAGGGAATGGATCAATACTAGAACATGTAAAACGTAAAGGACAATCCCAACAACTCGCTTTAGATATTCTCAGAAATGAATTCAAATTAGATGTTGTAATGGCAGAAGATTCATTCAAAGTCAAAGTCACAGATTATCTCAAACGTGGTGCGCATTTTCATGAAAGAGAATGGAAATTAGTAAATAGAAAGGTAGAACAAGGATTAGTTTTTTTATCTTCAGACGAAACAGTGAGACTTATACGAAAAGAACTTGACGAGCTTATTGGTTCGAAAATTCAATCCATAAACATAGAATCTATTCCAGACACATTTCAGGAGCGTGTTCGTGACATTAAAACACTTGCAAATAGCACATTAGAGATTGTTACCTTTTCAGGAGAATATCCTCCTTGCGTTAAACATGGGATAGAAGTTCTTGAAAGAGGTGAAAATCTCTCTCACTCAGGAAGATTTCTACTTGCAACATATCTTCTTGCAAGGGGACAGACTGTTGATCAAATAGTGCCCCTCTTCAAAAACGCACCAGATTATAACGAACGAATCACTAGATATCAACTAGAACATATCTCCGGCTCATTAGGGAAGGGTACAAAATATCAATGTCCATCTTGTGACAAACTGAAAAGTGAAAATCTTTGTTTTGCAATTCCAGATTGTGACGGGATAATAAATCCTATTCAATTCGGCAAAAAGAGGAAAGCTAATGCATGAAAAAAGTGTAGCCGCGGTAGAAAGTGCCCTCAAAGAATATTATTTCAATCGTTTTGATTTGATTCACGTACCAACAAGGCCGGCCCAAAGAGAGTTTGGTTATCAAAAAATTAACGGTGGTATGATGAGACACATTGCAATAAAAGATGACAAAGAATTGCATCTTCTTCTTATGAAAGAAATTCCTTCAGATGTATACTGTTCAAATGCGTACTATTCCTTCCCAAATTTGCCTATGTCAGAAAAGGATTGGAAAGGTGCCGACCTTATTTTCGACATAGATGCAAAGGACCTGATGCTGTCATGTAGAAAAGATCATTCCATCTTCAAATGCGTGTCTTGTCAGGTTGTTACAAAAGATCATCTTCCAAAATGTGCTAAATGTGGTTCCACAAGGTTTGAAAGTACGTCAGTTACCTGCAAGAATTGTATAAATGAATCCAAAAAGGAGGTAAGAAAGCTTATAGATATACTCAATAATGATTTAGGAATTAAAAATGAAGAAATCGAGGTTTATTTTTCAGGCAATGAGGGTTTTCACATCAGAGTCACAAATCAAGACTATGAACAGCTGGATTCTCAAGAAAGAGCGGATTTGGCTGACTACACCATGTTCAATGGAGTGATGCCTGAAACATTTGGAATTAGAAAACAGAACACTTCTAAATTAGATCTACCTAGTATTGAAGAAGGTGGTTGGAGAGGCAGAATAGCAAGAAATCTTTTTTCGTCAAAGATCAAAACCTCTCAGACTGTAAAACAAATAATGGTTAATGGTTACTCTGCCTTTCAATTAAAACTCGATGAAATGCGACATATCATGGGAGTAAGAGTTGATCCGAAAGTAACCATGGATATTCATAGAATTTTCAGGTTAGAGGGCTCGATTAATAGCAAGAGCGGCTTGTCAAAAATTCAATGCAACAATCTAGACTCCTTTGATCCGTTTTTACAAGCATGCCTGTTAGGTGACGATGAGGTACAAATAATCTGCAATTGTCCCTTGCCAATTACATTAAAGAATAAAAAATATGGCCCGTACGATAACGAGACGGTCACTTTACCAAAGTTTGCTGCTGTCTATATGATATGCAAAGGCTTGGGGAATGCTATCTGAAGAAACTAGTACTTGACTTATTAAGAGTAGCCTCGGATTCTGTTTGTAGGTAAGACATTAATTTGACACATTGGAAGGTAGCCTGATTTTGTACAGTTCATCGACTCAATCCAATCCACCTCCTAGAGATGCATCAAAGTACATCAGAATAGGAATTGCAGCTCTAATTGGAATTGTAATTTTTGTAATGGCAAGTAACCAGGCAGTAATTTTTTACATGAATGTGAAAGAATTTGGTACACTTTTTACCAAGCCACTCTATTACTCGCTTATTTCTGCTTTGGTTTTATCATCAATAGCACTAATAAGAGTAAACATCAAAAACAGTTCTTCGATATCTTGGTATGGCATTCACACAGCTCTGACATTTCTTAAGAAAGGAAGCAGCTATTCAGTATCAGATAGTATTCCAAGCTTTAAGGATTACAAGCTTAGCGTTCCAAACTTTATCATCTGGCAGGCAACCAAAGTTCTCCTTTTTGGAGCATTCTTTGCTAATTTGATGTTTGGATTTGCACTATCGTACTTGATGGCAGGAAATAACTTGGGTATCTCAAGTGTATGGCAAATATTTTCACTTCCTTTTGTTACTCCACCAACTGATCCATCCTATTCTTTGGATAAAGTTATACCCATGATTCCAGCTCTTACAATTCTTGTGCCTTCTCTTCTTGCAGTAATTGGCTTACGACTCGTACTGTATGTCGGGCTACACAACGTTGTAAGAATAATTATAAGTTATCTACAGGATGCTGCCAAAGGCAAGCCGAAATTCCTGGATTATATATCAACATTAGAAGGAGTAATCGGAGTCGGAGTGCTCTGGGCGGCAATAAACATGTTTTTCACAGATCAGATTGACTATAACACAAAGTATGCTATAGGAGGTACACTAGCTGCAGGTTTTGCTCTTATTGGATTTTATTTTGTTGACAGATTCAAATCAAAGGTAATTATACATCCCTCAAGACGTGACATCTATGTTCGTATCCTGACTTTGGTAGCAATAGCCATAATTGCTGGCTCGATAATGTCTATCAACAACAGTATTGCTGATGCAAGAAAAATTGAATTCCTTGGTCCCTACAAAGCGCAACAAATAGGGGTGAACCGATATCTGGGTCAATTAGATCAAATTGCAGTAGTAACCCATCAAGTAAAGCTCAACTCTATCTCTCCAAATGATATTCCTAATTACGTCTCAGAAAACAAAGAGATGTTAGACAAGATAAGAGTGTGGAATTGGGATGCCGCCTATGCAAAATTGAGGCCGGAAATAGGCCTTATACCCTATGTCAATTTTGAAAACAACGACATCTTGAGATTTAATGACACGTTATACTGGAGCGCATCAATGAAACCGATACTCCCGGATTCCGTAAGCTTGGCAGACAGATGGTATACACAACATCTTGTTTATACTCATGTTGATAATGGGTTTCTAGCGCTTAATGCTCATAACGGAACTATTGTAGATAGCAGTACACTCTTCAAACAAAGAGTAATTTACTATGGGGAAGGTGGATTATTCTCCGATACATGGGCTGCTTATCCCGTAAATAGACAAGTTTCATCTGAAATAAACAATGCGTCTTATCATGGATCTGGAGGTATAGACGTTTACCCTCCAATAAGTCAGATCTTCGAGCCAAACTTCTTCCTATCGTACCCAACAGAGCCAATTCACATCATCAGATACAGAAACATACATGATAGAATGCAGCTATTGTATCCATATTTCCAATATGATCTATTTGGAAAGCAACTAGACGTACTTCCAGTAACTGATGGGCAAAAGACTTACTGGCTTGTTCCGTTAATTGTTGGATTTGATACAAAAAATGTTCCGTGGTCGGTTAGTAACCCATACCTGAGGTTAGTAGGTTATGCATTAATTGACACATATGACGGTAATATTACTCTGATAAAGACAGGTGATGATTTCTTCACCAATATGTTCAGTAGTCAATATGGAGACCGCTTTGTTGAAATGCCAAGCTGGCTTGCCAAACAACTCAGATATCCACAGGAACTCTTTGACTGGAAAGTAGACATGTTTGACATATATCACGTAACAGATCCATCCACCTTCATAAACAGTCAAAACTTTTACGAAGTTCCACCTGACCTTGCAACTTATTATGTTGAAGCAAAACCGCCCGGATTTGATAAACCAACTTTTATAGGGCTACTTTCGCTTGAACTACGCGGATCCCAAGGTAAGAACCTTGCAGGTTTTATGACAGTACAAAACGATCTGCCAAACCTAGGTAAGATGCAATTTCATGAAGTTCCGCTTGATTCTAAAACCAAACTTCTTGGACCCTCCTCTGTTAGTGAAGCACTTAACAAAGATTCTGATTTCAGGCAACTGAAAACACTACTACAGACACCCAGTTTTGGCGATAATATTTTGTATAGGATAGGCGATCAAGATGTTTACTTTATTCCTGTATACACAGCTGGATCTGGTGGAGTCGTAACACAGCTAGGAACAATTGCAGCGGTAGGAGCTGCCTTTGATGGTGAGTACTTTGTGGGCATGGGAAATACTCCGCAACAGGCATTTGTGTCATATCTAGCCAAGCTTAGTGGTGTCGCGCCCTCAAACGTTACTATTGCCATGCTGTTTGATCAATCCGAGAGGATAAAAACCATAATGTTAATTCTTCAAGAACAAAAACTTACAGTAGTAAGTCCTGCATCAATACAATTCCCACTCACATTCCAAGAAGGCAAGAAATCATTCCTGCAACAATCTGACCTTGAAGATACAAAGAAATTGATCTCTACGTTTGTGAAGGACTTTGTTCAACCCAAGAGCGAGAGAATTATCTTCTGGGAAGAAAATAGTACTGTGAATCTGGGTACCATTGTGGTTGTAGATAACGTACCGGAATTGCACTATATCTCCATCGGGGTAGGATAGTTGCTTCTAGTGGTAGACAATGGCTCGATCTACACACAGTCACTTCTAAACTGTATTAAAGAATTAAACATAGATTTTGCATGTCATCCATTTGACGAAATATCCAATTTAGATTCTGCCAAGTACTCCTCAATTATTCTATCAGGTAGAAGAAAAAATAACCCCATCATGAATGTTGTTAACTCCCAATTGATTAAACATTCGGTGAAAGAAAAAAAACCATTACTTGGAATCTGTTACGGAGCAGAAATTCTTGCACTTACACTGGGTGGAACAATTAAGAAAATGAACGAATCTCGTTATGGCATGCACGAAATCGATATAACAGGAATTAATCCCCTTTGTGCTGGAAAAATTCAGGTATTTGAAAGTCATGCATTCAAGGTCGCAAAACTTTCTTCCTCTTTTATACAAATAGCCAAGTCGACAAGCTGCGAATTTGAAATATTTCAGCTGGATAGTCTAAATATTTTTGGAACTCAATTTCACCCAGAAATGAGTCAAGACGGAAAGGATCTGCTAGCGAGATTCATAGACATTCAATAGTATTAATATTGTAATGCTGATTTTCTTGTTAATGGAATCAATCCATACTCTTTCACTTCCCATCGTCCGGGAAGAGAATGTGTGCCTCCCTCTAGTGATAAATGCTGTGTCAAAATACTGGGGTGTAGATCTGCCATTGACAGAAGCCATTGAGATTGCAAAAAAATATCCTGGAGCAAAGGGCTCTATATTGATAGAAGGAGTTGAGCTCGCAGAAAGACATGGACTGTCAAGTGTCATTTTGAATTCATCTCTCAGAGAACTAAGAGAAATGATAGACATGGGAATTCCTCTCATTGTAATCTTGCCTGGATTAAAAGATGTTGTTCAACACGCATCCCTTGTAGTAGGATACGATGAGATGGAAAGAACTATTTTCCATTATATTCCGGAACCCGATAAAATAGGCGTCATTCCAGAAGAGAAATTTGATCAGCAATGGGCCGAGGATGATAGACTGGCAGTTTTGTTGATGCCACAAGATATAATGTTAGAGATAAAGTTTTACGATAAAAACAAATCAGAGTCCAATAGACTTTGCTTTAGCGCAGAAAAGATGCGACTTGAAGGCAAGATCGAAGACTCCTTACAGCTACTAAAAGAAGCTCTTCAAATTAATCCATCTAATTCTACTGCCACATGTTTACTTGCAGGAATGCTCAATGACGCTAACTCTCCTGACGCAATAAAATATTACAAGCAAAGCATAGAACTCAATCCCTCATGCTATCTGGCATACAGGGGACTGGGCAATTACTACCTAAAGATGAGAGATTATCCAAGCGCAGAGAAATATTACACGATTGCAATAGACATAAATCCGCAAAGATTTGCTGCCATATACAAGAATCGTGGCATAGCAAGACTTGAGCAAAAGAATTATCCAGGTGCAAAGGAAGATTTCAAGAAATATTTGGAACAAGTGCCAGCTGCTCGAGATGCAGCAAGCGTCATACAGGCAATAAAAGAATTATAATTCTGTTCCCAAACGGATTTAACATACATATCATAACCGAAAACAAATGGACTGTATTTTCTGTAACATAGTATCAGGGAAGATTCCAGCACGGAAAATACATGAAACGCAAAGATCACTTGCCTTTCTGGACGCGTTTCCACTTACAAAAGGTCATTCGCTTGTTATACCAAAGACTCACTATATGAAAATTCAAGAAATGACCGATGTGGATAACGCTGACCTTTTCGAAAGTGTAAGAGTCATATCCGTTAGAATGGAGCGCATATCGCCATCGTCGCTCGTAGCTATTCATAATGGAAAAGAAAGTGGACAGGAAGTGCCACATGTGCATGTACACTTGATTCCAAGGCATGCCTTTGATGGAGTAGGACCTGTACATAGTATGTTTACAAAGCGTCCAAAGCTTAGTGATGTCGAATTTGATGAAATAGCTGAAATTCTCCGAAATCAATAGCGAATACTTTATTGTTGTTTTATGCGGAGTGCGGGATTTGAACCCGCGACCTTCAGCTTGGGAAGCTGACGTCGTGCCGGGCTGGACTAACTCCGCTCGATCGGGATTTGACGCCTAACATTATATAGTTTAATTATCAAATAGAACATGTGGACGCAAAATGCCCTACCTGCGAGAAGGTTGCAGTACTAGACGAAGAGATAACTACGGTAAAGTGCCCACATTGTGGTTTTGAAGCAAAATATGACGATTATCTGAAGTTAATGAAAGAGAAAGTAGGCAAGATGGCGGAGAACCTCCAATTCGATAGACCAGGTTTTTGATTACCAAAACGAACCCTTATCTGAACAATCTAAATTTGCACCGCAATTTGTACATATCATGTGACATGATTGCATTGAGACCATTACTTTATCACAACGTGGACACTTGATCCCTTCTTTCATTAATACAATGTGAGTTCGCCAATTTTAAAAGATTTAGCTACAAAGATTAATTAATAGTTTAAAGAATTTTTTAATCCTTGGTCACATTGAAGCTGAATATATCTGACAAGAAAGGAAGAACGGTGACAAAAGAAGTTAAAGAGAAAGAAGCAGGCCCGTTTTTAGGATTACAAGTGGGAAGTGAACTAGACGCCTCTCTTATTGGAGAAGCAGGTAAACTAAAGATAACAGGTGGTAGTGACAAATCTGGTGTTCCTCTCAGAGATGATATTCATGGTGGAGCTAGAAAATACATCCTATTGTCCAAAGGTGTAGGGCTCAGGGATGCTGAAAAGGGCCAACGCTTTCGCAAGCTTATCAGAGGAAACACTATCACAGAAGATGTTTATCAAATAAATTGTTTGTTTCAAGGCGAATTGAAAATAGAAGAAAAACCAGCTGGAGAACCAGAGAAGAAAGAAAGCACAGAAAAAAGTAAAAAGGCATAACTTAACATATCCGCTTTCTTTAGCTTGTCTGTGCACTGGAAAGAAACGCTTCCGGACTGGTACGTAAAGGAATATGGTTATCAACCATGTGTTAACATTGGAACTGCTGGTCATGTAGACCATGGAAAAACTACTTTAATCCAGACTTTAACCGGAGTTTGGACCAGCGCACATAGTGAGGAGCTCAAGCGAGGAATTACAATTAGAGTTGGTTATGCAGATGCAGCATTTTACAAATGTAAGAACTGTGAGACCCCCTTGGGATATTCGGTAACCCCAAAATGTAATAATTGTGGCAAAGAAAGTGAGTTAACACGCGTAGTTAGTTTCGTGGACAGTCCTGGTCATGAGAGCTTGATGGCAAATATGTTATCAGGGTCTGCCTTGATAGATGGTGCGATGCTAGTGATTGCTGCAAATGAGAAGGTACCCCAACCACAAACAAAGGAACATTTGCTGGCATTACAGACATTGGGAATAAAGCAAATCGTCCTGGTTCAAAATAAGGTAGATCTTGTTTCATATGAAGATGCAATGACAAATTATTCAGATATCGTAAAATTTGTCAAGGGAACAAATGCTGCAAAAGCACCAATTATTCCAATTTCAGCACATTCAAAATTAAACGTAGATGCATTGATAGAGGCAATAGAGTCCTCGGTAACAACCCCAAAAAGGGATGAATCTAAAAGTACCATCTTGCATGTATTACGGTCATTTGATGTCAACAAACCTGGAGCCAAAGTCAAAGACATGAAAGGAGGAGTAATTGGTGGTAGCATCACACAGGGAACTTTTAAAGTAGGAGACGAAATCGAGATTAAACCTGGATTACCCAATGAAAAAACAGGAAAATACGAACCCATTAACACAGAGATAGCATCACTTGGAACTGGGGCAGGAATTGTCAATGAAGTAAAACCAGGGGGCTTGGTTGCCGTAGCTACCAAATTAGATCCATCTATGACAAGAAGCGATTCACTGATCGGTTCAGTAATAGGTGAACCAGGTACTTTACCGGAAAATTCTTACAATGCAAAAATAGAAGTAAATCTATTTGATACCGCAGTAGGTTCGTCTGATGAAATTAAAGTTTCATCTATACAGACTGGAGAATCTCTGAGATTGAGTATAGGCACTGCGCCACTTCTTTCTAAAGTGACTAGTGTTAGAGGTAAAACAATGGAGGTCCAGTTCAAAAGACCTGTATGTCTCTTTGAGAACAGTAAAGTCGCAATAAGTAGAAGAATAGCGGAAAGATGGAGATTAATTGGTGCGGGTATTGCCAATGGTTGAGGTAATCTGTGATACAAGTTTTCTTATGCTTATTGCTTCTAAGAGAATAAAAAATATTTCAAATATAGAAACAGAAATCGGGACCATAGAGTTCGTTGTGCCGGATTTAGTTGTCCGGGAATTAGAAGGAATCGCATCCAATAATAAAAAAAAAGTTCCGTTTCTAAAGCTTTAAAGATTATAAAAGATTTTAAAAACATCAAGATACCAGGCAGATCAGTTGATGATGCACTAGTTTCACACATAAAGAAAAACGGTGGAATTATTGCAACTATTGATATTCAACTCAAGAAAAGGATTAGGGAATATGGAGGTTCAATTCTGTCAGTAGCAAACGATAGAATAATTTTGGAGCCGAGTAAAATTTAACTCTGATACCGTCGAGATCTAATTATGTTTGAATACAAAGGACTGAAGATAAGATGGCATGGCCACGATACATTTAGCATAGAGAGTGGTGCGAGGATCTTTTTTGATCCTTACAAGTTATCGAAACAATCAGAAGCAGATTTGATACTTATTTCTCACGATCATTTTGATCATTTGAGTCTAGAGGATCTGCAAAGAATATCAACGACTAAGACAACAATTGTAGCAGCAAAAGAATGTGTGAATAAGATTACTGGCATCGCGTTCAAGGAGAAGATGGGTATTGCACCAGGAGAGGAAAAGACAGTGAATGGCATAAGAATCAGAGCAGTCAGTGCATACAATATAGACAAGATAAATCGAGATACGAAAAAGCCATTTCATCCTAAAGAAGACAACAAAATAGGATTTTTGGTAAACATCAACGGAATCGTCATCTATCATACTGGTGATTCTGACCTTATACCAGAAATGTCTAATTTAAGACCAGACATACTACTGATACCTGTAAGCGGTACCTATGTCATGACGAATAAGGAAGCAGCCAAAGCTACAGAAATAATCAAGCCAATAATTGCAATCCCGATGCATTATGGCACTATAGTTGGCACTGAACGTGACGCAACTGAATTCAAAAATCTTGTAAAATCGTGTGAAGTACAGATTCTTACAAAAGAGTAATAAACAGAGGAATTTCCATCAAACCTAGTTTGATTCATGATACAAAGTTATTTCAAGTAAGAAATTTTGATTTTCACTTACGACACTTGCTTGTTATTGGAATACTTGCAATTTCATTTTCTATATCTGCGATGGTCAGGTCACAGGCTGCTGATTATGGTTTTCAATTAAACGAATTCGATCCATATTTTAACTACAGAGCAACTCAATACCTATTAGATAATGGAATAAATGCGTACATTCACTGGCATGACGACATGAGTTGGTATCCTCAAGGAAGAGACGTATATTCTACCGCTCAAGTGCCACTCCATTTTACTGATGCAATTTTGTACAAAATTTTTGGTGGAGGAGCAAGCTTGTATAATTTCACAATAATCTTCCCAGTGATCTTTGGTTCGTTAACTACTATTCTAGTATTTGCACTTGTAAGAGTTATTGGAGGCACAACTGCGGGCCTTTTTGCCTCGCTTTTCTTCGCACTATCTCCTCCCATTATAGTGAGAGGGACCATAGGCTGGTTCAAATCGGAACCTCTTGGATTATTCTACGGTATCCTAGGAGTATATCTATTTCTGAGCGGACTAAAATCAGATAATCATAAGATCGCAGCTGCAAAGCTGGTCGGTGCTGGATTCTTCTTAGCAATTGGTTTTGCTGCATGGGGTGGGATCGAATTTTTCATTATCCCGTTAGGACTTTTTTTTATTGCATTGCCTTTCGTAAGGAAAGATCATAAATTCTTGCTTTGGGCCATTCCACTCTTTGTGGCTGTCACAATGGCAGTAGCTGGTGGAGTGTTTGCAAGACCTGGACCAGCTTTTGTATTCGGAATACGGGGGCTTGTCCTTATCGGGCCTACAATAATGCTAGTCATAATAATTCTTATTCAGAAATTTAGCAAAGAGCCAGTTCGTTTGAGAAATAGCCTGTTAGCTCTGGCCGCATTGGTCATAATAGGCATGGTAATCTTTTCCTCAGGAATTCTTGCCACAGCTAGCTTTCGTTACCTAAATGCAGTGAATCCCTTCCTCACTTCAGAAGATCCCTTGGTAGATTCTGTCGCTGAACATGCTACACCGACGCTTGCACAAAACTTCAGTTACTTTTCCATTCTCATGTTATTTGCCGGTTTGGGAATTTGGCTAATATTTAGGACGAAGAACACAGAAGCTAGCTCCTCTCCGCCGTTATCCCTTAAGAATGAGATGATGGTTTTTGCTTTAATTCTTGGCATCGTGGGAGCCTATGCGGGATCAACATTTTCTAGGTTAGAATTATTGACTGCATCATCTGTTATTGTGCTTTCGGCAATCGGATTGGCTTCCATTATAGCTGATATTTTGAAAAAGGAAGAAAGAAATGTGAAAGTTGTTGAATCTCCTAAAAAGAAGACTTTGCAAGGAAAGAAAACAATAGATTTGTTGGGGAAAATACCAAAGATTTCATTTGTGATAGTTGTAGTAGCTTTACTGCTAGTACCTACAATATTTCCAGTAAATGCCAATTGGATATCAATAACGAAATCTCCCCCTACCATTCTTAATGGTGGTTCTAATTATGCTATCTCAACTGATGACTGGCCTGCAACATTGAACTGGATAAAGACTAACACACCCAAAGATTCCGTAGTAGCTTCATGGTGGGATTATGGATATTGGATACAAACTTTGGGAGACAGGAAAACCCTTGCAGACAATGCCACTATTGATACTAGCAGAATAGCTGCTATTGCCAAGATGTTTCTTAGTTCCCCCGACGATGCATGGAAGATGTTGAGAGAAATGGGAGCAAATTATGTTCTAGTGTATGTCGTTGGTCAAAAGTTTGTCTCGCCAGGACAAGAGTTGTATATACTTGGTGGTGGAGGAGATGAGAGTAAGAAGCAGTGGTTTATCAGAATAGCCGGCGAAGATTCATCCAAATTCCTTGAAGCGGATCAATTCACACCTACTAGCTATTTCTGGCAGAATACAATGCTTGCTTATATGTTCCCCTTTACCCCTGTGACATACTATGATCCTAATACTCATACAGAGTCAGCCAACTATACGCTTGGCTATACCGCAATATACACTAAAACAATAAAGTACCCCGAAAATGGCAACGGGCCTCTAAGATTGGTGTATTCCTCACCCAGTCTAGATAAAAAGGAGTCTGGTGTCTTTTCTGGGGTCCTTCTATATCAGGTAAACCCAGATTATAAGCAGCAAGCAACTCCAGCGCAAACAAAATCAGAGATTAAACCAACAACCACATCTAGTCCTACTGGCGATACCGCTATAATAGATACCAAGTTCGGACAGATATCAATTAAATTGCTAGATAACATTGCTCCAAAAACCGTATCAAATTTTGAAAAACTAGCTGACTCTGGATTTTATAGTGGTACAATATTTCACAGAATAATGCCTGGATTTGTTATACAGGCCGGGGATCCTAATACAATTAATGGATCTAGAGATACATGGGGTACAGGAGATGCTGGATATACTATTCCTCCAGAGTTTAGTAATATGAAATTCACAAAGTATATGGTTGGAATGGCTCGCGGTCTGGATGTCAATAGTGGTAGCTCTCAGTTTTTCATTACCTTGGGAGACGCTCCTTGGCTAAATGGAAACTATACTCTTTTTGGTCAGGTAATGTCAGGAGAGGAAGTTGTAGATAAAATAACGTCATTGAAAACCAATTCCGGTAATCAACCGGTAGATGCTGATGCAGCGCGAATAACCAAGATTACTATATTACCTGCTTCAAATAGTACTGGTAAATAACTCAGAAACTACTTGTAATTGTCTGATATGCGGTATCTTGCATATTTGTCATCCGGGGAATATTTTCCTGGATGAACGCTTACGGTTTTATTTCCACATCTTGAACACTCTTCTTTCAAGGTGTATCTTTTGCATGTAGAACACTTGCGCAGCTGAAATTTCATGTTTTAGCCCTCACGAGTCTTCTTTGATTCTTCCCTTGTGAATTTGAAGGTGCCTCCCTTCTTCTCGATAGTGTCTTGAATTGATGCAAGTATTGGCTTCAATTCCTTTTCAGCTTCCTTAAAATTTTGTGCGGTAATGGTAATACGATATTTTGGTGCACCAACATAAGTTACTGACGCATTCACTGTTTTGCTAGCTGTTGCTTCAAGCAGAGCGTTCTTGATTATTTCTATGCCGTTAGGTTTGGTACAAGTCAATTCCAATATCCCACGTATCTCTACATGAGGAACCTGAATTTTTGAGCTCAATTCCTCAATAACAGCTAATGCCTTAGGTGGCATGCTGAGATTTTCCAATACGGATTTCCCTTTGGCAGAAACTTGCGAAAATGCATCATATATTGAACCAAACTTTTCAACTAACACATTTTCTACCTTCTCGATCTCAGCTTTGGATAGATTGGCTCTTGACTTTAGATTCTCCACTAGAGCATTTTCCTTTTCCCTACGTTTCAGCTCTAACAGCTTCTTCTTCTTTTGATCAGTCGATATTTGTTTTAATGATAAATCAATTTCAGATCTGGCAGGATCCACACGCTTTACAAGTAAAACCTTCTTTTCCCCTGGCTTGAGAAATTTTTCAACATTCCTTATCCACCCTGTGGCAATCTCAGATACATGCAAGAATCCCTGAATATTGTTATATTCATCAAGGGCAACATAAGCGCCCTGGTCCATTATCCTTGTTACAGTGGCAACAACAATCTCCCCCACCTCAGGAAAATCTTGAATGGTTGTTGTCATAACCTTAAAGTTTTTAGTACATAATTTAATGTTGCTAATTAAAAGTCGATTCCTTTTCTAGCTCTTGTTCCAGATGTAAACGGATGTTTTATCTCTCTCATTTCAGTGACTAGGTCTGCCAAGTTAATTACTTCGTCTCTGGCATAATTTCCTGTCAATACTAGATTAAGATTAGCAGGTTTTTTTTGTATCAAATCTATCACTTCATCAAGATTTATCAGACCGAGATTTACAGCATAATTTATCTCATCAAGTATTACTATGTCATACTTTTTTGAATTGATTTTTTTTCGAGCAATACTAAGAGCTTCTCGAGCAATCATTCTATGATCCTCAATAGGGCTCTTGTCATCCATTATTCCAACAAATCCTTTCCCAACTGCGGTGAGCTCAAATTCAGGTTCTAGTCTTTTTGATGAAGTCATTTCTCCATAATGCCATGAGCCTTTGATGAATTGAATCATGCAAACTTTATGCTTGTATCCTACCGCCCTCAGTGCGATTCCAAGGGCAGCAGTAGTTTTGCCCTTTCCTTTACCGGTATATACTATAACTAATCCGTCTTTTGTCATTAGGCATGATTTTGGTGCGTCAAGTAAAAAGATTAGCATTCATCAAAGACTTTCAGACTGAAAAACACAGCTTATAATACTAATTGAAGGAAATTTGGTGATTAGTACTTGACTCGAATTTATGATTACGACATTGTAATAGTGGGAGGAGGACCAGCTGGCCTATCTGCTGGCTGGACTGCCGCAAAAAGAGGGATGAGCGTAGCAATAATCGAGAGAGAAGAAGCAATAGGACAAACCATTAGAACAAGCGGAGTCACATGGATTGAAGACGCAAAGTCATTTGGAATTCCAGATGATTATTACAACAAAATCAAAAATTATGCATTTTACTCTCCTAATAACTACATCTTAAAAAGCAGCTCTAAACCTCACGCTGCCGTGTTAGATGTAAGAAAAACCTATCAATTTTTAGCTTATCAGGCAGCCAGCGCTGGAGCGAATATTTTCTTGAAAACAAATGTAATTGAAGGATCAAAAGACGAGAAGGGAAAATTGGTGGGTGTAAGGGCAACATCGATGAAAGAAGACCTTATCTTTCGCTCGAAGCTCATCATAGATGCAAGCGGTTTTTATTCAATCATAGGAAAGAGTGTTGGAATGGTCTCTCAATGGAGAAGATTTGGAGCAGGCGCTGAATATGAAGCCTATGTAGACAAAACAGATTCAGATACATGGCATCTAATGGTAGGTCATAAATATTCGCCAGCTGGTTATGCGTGGATATTTCCCTTGGGGGACAATAGGGTAAGAATTGGGGTTGGCATAGGCAAACCTGAATCGCAAGCGGATGCTACGCAACGCCTATTAGAACTGCTCGAAAGCAAGCCAAAGCCTATAGACCAATTGGGAAGAATAGTTCCTATTGAATTTCATTATGGACTAATACCCAACGAAGGATTAAGAAGCTCCTTGGTACATGATAACTTGATTCTTGTTGGAGACGCAGCAGGACAAGCAAATCCCTTGGTCTTGGAAGGAATAAGATATGCTATCGAATTTGGCAGAAGGGCCGGTGCAATAGGTGCTCAAGCAGTAATCAAAGGAGATACGTCAAGAGAATTCCTAAAGCCATATGAAGATTCGACCAAAAAAGACGTAGGATCGAAGATAGGCGCAGCGATAAAAGTGCAATATCGATGGTTAGGCCTGGACGATGACCAATGGGATAAGGAGCTGGAAATAATTAACGAACTTTCGATAGAAGAATTTCTTGATTTTGTCAAAGCTGATTTTGGAATGTCAAATATTATTCGCATGGCAACTCACCATCCAAAGTTTGCCATTCGCCAACTTTTTGATATGATAAAAAACTCTAGAATTGACCTCTACCACATACAAGGAAACTAAGTGCTAATCTCAGATGAAATAGGGAAAAATTGGCAAAAATGAAAATACCAAGAGTTATCCTTTCAGGAACCTCGAGCGGTGTGGGTAAAACCTCAATAGCATCTGCTATCATATACGGACTCAAAAAGCGGGGATATTCAGTACAACCTTTCAAAGTAGGCCCAGATTTTATAGATCCAAGTTATCTTGGAACTGTTGCAGAACGTCCAACCCGTAACCTGGATCCATGGCTGATGAGCACTAGAGGAGTCTTGAAAAGTTTCATCTTAAACTCAGATGCAGACTTTTCTGTTACTGAAGGTGTAATGGGTTATTTTGATGGATTTTCTGGCAATTCAAATTTGTCAAGTACATATCACGTTGCAAACATCATAAAATCACCTGTAATTCTTGTCCTTGATGCAAGCAAGACAGCTCGTTCTATCGCTGCGACAGCGTTAGGCTTCACTAGATTCCAGAAAAATTCTAGGATATCAGGCTTTATTCTAAACATGATAGGAAGTAGGAAACATGAAGACCTATGTAGACAAGCTCTAAAAAAATTAGGAATACCGATCGTAGGAGTAATCCCAAGAGAAACTAATCTTCATCTTGAATCAAGACACCTCGGTCTAATTCCTGTAAAAGAACAGAAATCACTTCAGAACAAGATTGCTACTATTGCAAAATTATTTTCTGATTTTATTGATATTGATAAAATCATTGAAATAAGCAAAAGGACTGCTAACTTACCAGTTATACTAACAGAAATAAAAAGAAAGAAAAGAGTTAAAATCGCCGTTGCGCTCGACGAGTCATTCAATTTTTACTATCAAGACAACCTGGATGCTTTACAAAGAGAGGGAGCTGAGCTGGAATTCTTTAGTCCTATATCCGACAAGAAAATTCCGCCCTGCGATGGATTATACTTGGGTGGTGGTTTTCCCGAGGTAAAAGGGGAACTACTTGAACGGAACAGTTCAATGGAAAAATGTGTTAAAAAATCAGCAGAGGATGGAATTCCAATCTACGCTGAATGCGGCGGCCTGATGTATCTAACAAAATCTATTAGATATGAGAAAAGAAAATTTAGGATGGTTGGACTTTTTGATGCAGAAACTGTCATGCAAAGAAACCTTACGCTAAATTATACCAAAGCCAAAATTTCCAGAAACTGCATTATCTCCAGTGCCAACAACATAATCAGAGGTCATGAGTTTCATTTCTCCAACCTTGAATCTATAGATAAGGATTCTAGGTTTGCTTATGATATGCAAATAGGTGTAGGGGTAAACAGAAAAAAAGACGGCCTGCTTCAATATAACACGCTAGCATCATACATGCATCTGCATTTTGCCCTACCGAAGGTGGCTAGAACCTTCGTTGAAAGCTGCGCCAAACATTCAAGAAGATAATTTTTCTTTCAGGATTATGTAGAGGGCGTTGACAATAGCAGAGGCACATGGACTTCCTCCCTTTCGACCCAAATTTGTGATATAAGGAATGTCTATGGTTTGCAGCTCATCCTTGGATTCAGACGCGCAAACAAAACCAACTGGAATGCCAATTACAAGAGAGGGTAACGTAAGACCCTCCTTTACCATCTGTATTACTTCAAGAAGAGCAGTGGGAGCATTTCCTATTACCACGATTCCTCCATTCATGTCATTACTTGCAACTCTCATTGATGTCTGTGCACGTGTTTTGTTTAGCACTTTGGCTTTACTTGCTACAGAAGGCTCAGATATGTTACAGATAACTTGGTTTCCAAACTTTTTGAGATTGTCCTTGTTAAAACCGCCAACTACTCCATTTACGTCGGCCACTATGGAACAGCCACTTTTCAGAGCTTCTATTCCTTTTTTTATTGCATCACTATGAAAAATTATCTTATTCTCTCGTGCGAAATCAAAATCAGCTGTTGAATGAATGACTCTTTTTACTATTGTCCACTCATGAGGCGAATATGAATGAGAACCAATTTCACTTTCGATTATTTTCATGCTTTTATCTTCGATTGACTGACCTTTCCCTGTGATCATATTTCAACTTCTCTTGCTCTTTCTAAAACAAGATCTATCATAATATCGTCTGTTCCTAAATGCTCTGAGATTAGAATATTTTTTACATCAGAACTTGCAATGGCAGGGTCTAGGTCTTCATGAATGTCTCTTTTTACATGTGCTCCTTTATGTAAAAAATATGGTACAACAACCAAGAGTGTTGGATTGTCTTTTGCACTCATTTCTATTCCTTGCTTGATGTTGGGCTCTTCAATTTCGAGAAAGCAATACTTGACTGCACGATACAAGTCCTCTAACCCCTCTGAAACATACATCAACGACATTCTTGCGTTAGGGTCCTTGCTTCCGTGGCCGATAAGTAAAATATCGACCTTGTCCTTTGGTATATAAATTTCATTTTTCTTGAGAATTGTACTTATTTTTTCATCTACAATTTTTATCAAAGATTTATGAAGGCTCATAGGTCTTGAAATCGTAAATTTAATGTTGGTCTCTGCCTGCAGCTTAATTGCCGTATTGACAGCAGCTTTAACCTTCCTTCCATGATAGAGAAAGTAAGGCACTATGGTGAGGGCATCTACGTTTTGGGAAAGACACCTGTTTATTCCCTCCTCAATATAAGGCGGTACCACCTCCAAAAAACAGTAATCAGAAAAATGGTAGTTCCCTTTTAATTTCACTTTTTCACATATGTACCGAAGTTCTTCCTTAACTTCTTCCTCACGACTACCTCTATCTATTAATAAAAGAGCTCTTCTCATTTCTCGATCCTTGCGATTGCTATAGTAAGATTAGGGGGGAATTTTTGTTTTTCAACTACTAAAGTGCCTTTTGAGCTCTTGATTGCAGCAGCCTCGGAAACGCTGGACGTGCCTTCGTAACTTTGTACAACCTGCGATGGATTAGGTGTACTTATCTTAGCAAGTTCATTTGTCTCAAAATATTCTATTGGAATATTCATTTCATCAGCCAATTGTTTCAAACCTTCTACGTCAGACTCCTTTTTTATTGAGGAAAATTTGGATATAGATTTTGGACTAAGCCTGAATTTGGTAAAGCAATAGTCTAGTCCTTCCCTTATGGTCTCTTTTGTAGTATCCCAGTGTAATCCAACTCCCACAACCAGAGTCTTGGGCCTGTAGATCACAGAGCGTTGCAGGATCTCTCTATCATCAATTATCCTATCACAAATGATGAGAAATCCTTTGCATTCTGATTTCTTTAACTCTTCTAAAGTCTTGTATGTATGAACATTTTTTGGCAGCTCTCTATTTGGCTGCCACCAATTCTTTTCTCCCGCATCCTGATATAGCCCAATCTTTTCCTCATTTACCATTAGTGCACTTATTTTGGTGACGGTGGAATCATTATCTATCAGCCATCCAAATTCTCTTCCAACAAGATCTACAGCAATAGTTTTGTTTACGTCCGCAGCGGTGGTGATGACTGGAATGGCATTTAGAGCTGAGGCAATCTCTTCTGCAAGCCTATTTGCCCCACCAAGGTGACCAGAGAGAGCGCTTATGGCGAATTTAGCAGTGTCATCAATTACTACAACTGCAGGGTCAGTCTTTTTGTCCTTCAGATGAGGTGTTATTAACCGTATTACGGCTCCTAATGAGAAAATGCATACCAAAGCGTCAAACTTGTTGAAAAGTTCGCCCACTTTGGCTGTGGTGGAATCTTCGAACCAATCTATCGCAGTCGCAGAATCTGAGAACTTTGAGGGAGCAAATATCTTCCATTTAGGAAAATGTTTCTGCAAAGTAGATGCTATTTCTACGCCTTTCTTAGTTATTGCAAGTATTGCTACACTTTCCACGCTTTTGCTTTTTTATATCTTAAGATATTTGTTACTGTTTTGGAAATCTACCAATCACATTACCGTCAAAGTCAAACATTATCACTTCAATTTCTACTTTATTTTCAGAATGTTTTGATAGCTGATGATTTACCTCCAAGCAAATCAAGTCAAAATATCCGTTTACGCTCTTGCTTTTGATTATCTCAAACACATGCCTTGCTGTGTTTGCATGCTTGATTTCTTCTATAAGTTCAGTTGGCACGTCACATTTTCTCGCAATATCTGCAAGAAATTTCATATCTACTTTTGATCCCTTTACATGAGTCTGTCTTACACCCATACCCATTTTTGTCAGCTTACCGATGAACCCTGCAACATGAGCCTTCCTGATTCCTTTCTTGGCACATTGCTGTACAGCATAGCCTGAAAAATCTCCCATTTGAATAAAACAGTGATCAGGTAAATTGATTATTTTCTTTGAAAAATCCTCGCTCCTGCCACCGGTAGTTAGGACGACACTATCGTTTCCCATAGCTATTGTGACATCAATACTCTGCCTTATTGCAGCTGCAAAAGACGCCGTTGAGTATGGAATTACGATGCCGCTTGTTCCAAGAATCGAGATACCTCCCAAAATTCCTAATCTTGGATTATCAGTCTTTATGGCTAGATCTTTGCCCTTTGGAACAGAAATCATCACCCTGATTCCATTTCTCTGGAGGATATCTTCTGCAACTTCGAGAATGTTTTCCATTATCATCTTCTTTGGAGTAGGGTTAATTGCAGCAGAGCCTATCTCAAGTCCAAGCCCAGGTTTTGTTACCCGGCCAACTCCTTCTCCACCATCTATCTCTACTTGTCCGAGTCTGTCCGTAAGCGATACCTTGACACAAATTTCTGCACCATGCGTTACATCTGGATCATCTCCTCCATCCTTTATCACTGAGCATAGAGCTCCTTGAGAATTGAAATTGCATTTTTCTATTTTTATTTGAATCTTAGATTTTTTTGGCAGTGTAACTTCTACAAAGTCTATTTTCTTTTGAGTTATAATTGATAAAACGCATGCCTTAGCACCAGCAGCTGCAGAAGTGCCGGTTGTAAAACCAGTCCTAAGTTTTCCCTTTGGTTTTGAATCAGCTTCCACAAAAGGAATAACTCTCTTCTGTATTAATCCTTATCAGGTTATTTTAGGATCGTTGATAAAATTATCCACAGTGCAATCACTCCAAGTCCACCATATAGAATCATGTGTGTCATCACAGGGGTTGACTCTTTCTCTTGATTGTGGCTGTAGCTTTCTGTGACATTTGCACCAAAGGGATTTCTAAACCCACCAATATTTGAATCGAAATGAAACTGTTCATTTACGTTACTGTCATATTTTTTCCAAAATTCTGTGTATTTTGCCTCTACATCAGTCTCAGATACCTTGTTCTTTTTCTTTTCCTCACTTCTGAGAAACTGATAAGCTTCTATGACTTTCTTGAATTTTTCACCATCCATTTCATTCTTGTTTCTATCAGGATGATACCTTAAGGAAAGTCGTCTGTAAGCACTTTTTATTTCCTTTTGGGAGGCATCTTTTTGCACGCCTAGGATGTGATAACAGTCAGCTAGATTCAACTGATGATATAATACACTAGCACCAAAATTAATTTGTCGGAGGATCTCTTGGCTTTGTGTGGAAAGACTAAAACAAGTCGTTATAACTGGTGCAAATGGATTTGTAGGTAGGAATGTAGGAAAGTTCCTCTCAAAAAATGGCTTCAACATAATACCAATAGTACGAAAGAACAGGAAGAGGTCGATAACCTTCGGGAGAGCCATTGTTTCCAAAAATCTCTTAGAAGACCATCTCCTATCAGAAATAAAGAATTCTGGGGCTATGCTACATTTTATTGGCCAAGGTAGACAGACGGTCGATTCTGAATATGAAAAAATAAATGTAAATACGACAAGAAACGCGATTCAATTATGCAAGAAAGCTTCTATCAAAAAAATAGTCTACATCAGTGGACTTGGCGTACATAAAAAAAGTACACTTGGGTATTTCATCTCAAAATACAAGGCAGAACAGGAGATAATAAAATCAGGATTGGACTATACCATCCTACGAGCATCCCACATTATAGGCAAGGATGATCCATTATCGAAAACTCTCAACAGCCAAATCAGAACAGGAATGATCATTATTGCAGGTTCTGGTAATTATCGTATACAACCAATTTTCGTGGAAGATGTAGCAAAGGTTATCATGAAATCCATAACTGAAAAGAAATTTTTCAAAAAGATACTAGATCTGGTAGGAGCCCAAACAGTCACATACAATCATTTCGTAAAGGATTTTGTTCAAGGAAGAAAAATCAGAATTAAAAATATCGACTTTGAGAATGCTTATCGGGATGCTTTACACAACAAAGGTCAGTTTGGAGTAGATGATCTTAGTATATTGGCAGGTGATTATGTCGGCGATCACAAAAAACTCAAAAGAATTTCAGGAATTAAATTTAGAATATACAAGGATGTTTTAGAGTCCCGCGGCCTTTCTTAGTATATCGGCCTTGTCTGTTCTCTCCCAGGTAAATTCTGGTTCACTTCTTCCGAAATGGCCATACGAAGCAGTTTTCAGGTAAATCGGGTTCTTTAGCTTCAACTGAGATATTATTGCAGCAGGTCTCATGTCAAAGTGTTTTCTTACGAGATTCTCAATCTGTTCTTCGGGGATCTTACTTGTATTAAAGGTGCTAACCATCAGCGATATGGGTTCCGCAACACCAATTGCATAAGCTACCTGAACTTCACATCTATCGGCAAGTCCTGCGGCTACAATGTTTTTTGCAATATATCTGCACATATAGCAAGCCGATCGGTCTACCTTTGAAGGATCTTTGCCTGAAAAAGCTCCGCCTCCATGCCTTCCCATTCCGCCGTAAGTGTCTACAATTATCTTTCTACCAGTAAGGCCAGCATCGCCTGGTGGTCCTCCTATGACAAATCTACCAGTAGGGTTGACATGAATCCTTATCTTGTCGTCCCACAGACTACCGCAAACAGGTTTGATGACTTTTTCAATTACGTCCCTTTTAATTTCCTCGTAATCTACTTCAGGAGAATGTTGAGTAGAAATTACAATGGCTTCTATTCTCTTTGGCTTTCCATTTTCATATTCAACTGTTACCTGAGACTTCCCATCAGGTCTAGCCCAAGGAAGTTCTTTCTTCTTCCTTGCTTCTGCTAATCGTTTGGTTAACTTGTGTGCTAACATGATTGGCATGGGCATAAATTCTTCTGTCTCATTTGTAGCATAACCAAACATCAGTCCCTGATCACCAGCACCCTGCTCTTTGTCTTCATTAGCAGAAACGCCCCTTGATATGTCAGAGCTTTGTGAATGAAGAGAGACTAGGACACTGCATGAATCCGCATCAAAACCGTATTGTGAATTGTCATAACCTATTTCTCGAATTGTTTTTCTTACTATTTCCTGCACATCGAATCTCGCTTTTGAGGTAACTTCCCCCGCAACCACAACTATTCCAGTGGTTGTCATAGTTTCTACAGCTACTCTAGAATCCGGATCTTGCCTTAGAAATTCATCTAAAATTGCGTCGGAGATCTGGTCACAAACCTTGTCTGGATGTCCCTCCGTAACCGATTCGGAGGTAAAAAGATAACTTCTATCCATGTCTACGGCCTGCATCATTACAGCTCATTTTCTAACTTGATAAAAAGTACGTTATTGCCTCTTACTATGACTCTACCATAATTAGCAACCACTTTGCCATTGCTTACTTCTTCAGCATCAGTCATGATGAGATTCATGTAAGAATCCACGTTATTCATCTTGCCTTTGTATTCTACATCGCTCTTGAGCCGTACTGTTACTTTTTTGTTGACTCCTTTTTGTAATATAGTCAATGGCCTTTTCGGAATCGGTTGCGACAATTATAAATCACTTGTGAACCAGTGCTTGAATTCGGGAATAAAAGCCTTCCCGATCATCACTTATACTGTTTAATTTGTGGTATCTTCTAGATTAAAGATTTGATTTCAACTGGTCTTTTAGGACTTGACAAGCTGCTAAGGGGTGGGTTGGCAGCTGGAACAATAACGGATATTTTTGGTCCAGCAGGTAGTGGCAAAACACAACTTGTCATGCAAATTTGCGCAAATTTGCATGACATTGATAATATCATATACGAGGACACTAGTGGTGGATTCAGACCGGAGCGAATGCTTGACCTAATCAAATCTAGAGGTAAGAATGATAAATTCCTGGATAAAATTATAGTGGCGCGAATTACAAATATCGCAGAGCAAGTAAATTATGTAAATAAGATAGCTGACATGAACCCTAGTCTAGTTGTAATCGATAACATTACCGATCTTTTTTCATTCGAGTATTCCAAAGAATCAAACGCGCTTGAAAAGCATGTTAAATTCATGGAATACATGCACATGTTATCACTAGTAGCAATCCAGAAGAAGATTCCGGTAGTAGTAACAAACACTGTTAGAGGATCTGACGAGGAACAAAGAGAGAATATGGATAAATCAATTAGTATGTTCACTCATAGAAAGATAAGACTAGCCAAAATCGGACAGAAATTCATAGCAGAGGCATTTCCTTCGTTTGGCGCAAGACAAGAGATATCATATAAGATAACTATAGAAGGAGTAGTAGAGTTATCTTAATCTATTTATCACTGTGGTACCAAATGGGTTCATGTCAGGAATTTTTGATTATATACCGATGATTACTGTTATTTTATTTGGTACTGGCTTAGTTGGTGCGATAGTATACGAGCGAACTAGAACAAGGCAAAGTAAAGAACCAGAACCTGTTACTTGAGTTAGAAGAAAAGTTCAGTCAACTTGGTTTCAAGAATCTTACTGATATTCAGAGAAAGGCATCACCAGTAATCTTTCAAAAGATAGATTCACTGGTAGTTGCGCCAACCGGTTCTGGCAAGACAGAAACTGCAATAATTCCAATCTTTGCAAGAGTCACAAAATCAAAAAGACTAGGAAAAATAAAAGTATTATATGTTACTCCACTTCGTGCACTCAATCGCGATGTATTTAGGAGAATTATCAAATATGCTGAAAATGAAGGCCTGACTATCCACATAAGACATGGTGATACCCCGCAATCAGTTCGGCGTAAGATCACACTTGAACCTCCTGATATTCTGATTACAACTCCTGAGACCATCATAATCTTATTGAGTCAGCAAGCCATGTTACATGCTCTAAACGAACTTGAATGGATAGTAATAGACGAAGTTCACGAGCTCTTGGGTAACGAACGCGGTGCACAACTTTCACTAAGCCTTGAAAGGCTTCAAACAAATACAAGACATCCTCTCACTAGGATAGGTCTTTCGGCTACCGTAGGGAACACTACCGAATCAGCCAAGTTTGTAGTAGGCACCAAGAGAAAATGCAAGATAATCGAGGACAGATCCATTAGAAAATATGATGTAGAGGTCAAGTACATTGATGGGGCAATAACAGACGTTGTTGACTTTATCATTGATTATGTGACAAAATCCTATTCAGATTCGCCAGTTCTGTTGTTTACAAATACAAGAGGAGAGTCGGAATACATTGCATCTATTCTCAAAGAAAGAACTACCGTTCCAATCGAACTACACCATGGTTCGCTGTCACAGCAGGTGCGTGAAGAGACCGAGGCAACACTGAGAGAAGGAAAGCCTGGTATTGTTGTCTGTACATCTTCGCTTGAGCTAGGATTAGACATTGGCTCTGTTGAATTAGTCATTCATTATGGTTCACCAAGACAAGTATCAAAATTGATACAACGAATAGGACGAAGTAGACACAGAAGAGGCTCATCTGCAAAAGGTGTAATTGTAACAAATAATCCGGATGACGAGTTTGAAGCACTAGCCATACTTGAACGTGTAAAGGAAAGATCAATTGAAGACCAAGTAATACACGATGGACCATTAGATGTTCTTGCACATCATCTTGTTGGCATGACTATGCAATTTGGTACGGTATCAATTGAATCTGCACTAAATATGATAAGAAAGGCCTACTCTTTCAGGAACATTACAATCCAAGATCTCTTGGGCGTTCTTGAGATCCTAAACAATGGATCAATTATTCACTTTGACAAAGACGAGATGGTCTTCAGAAAGAAGGTGCGTTCCTTTCGCTACTACTTTGAAAACCTTTCAACAATACCTGATATCTTAAAGTTCAAAGTCTTCGATACGGCAAACAAGAAAATAATTGGTAGCCTTGATCAGAGGTTTGTAGGAGATTATGGAGATCAAGGAAATGTTTTTGTCTTACGAGGAATGCAATGGAGAATTCTAAACGTAGATGACAAATCACTTAGGGTAAACGTAGAACCTGTTGCATCCGGCAGAATCAATGTCCCATACTGGGAGGGTGAAAACATTCCAGTTGACTTTACAACAGCAAGAAAAGTTGGAATGTTCAGAACAAAGACAATAGTAAAGGCCCCTGCCAGCAAGATAATTGAGAGTCTGAGCCTTGGTGCAATACCGGATGAAAAAACCATAGTCGTGGAATCCCAGCGAACAAGAAATACAGTAGTGATGCACGCATGTTTTGGAACAAGAATTAACGCTACTCTGTCCACGCTTCTGTCTGCAATGTTATCTGCCAAGAGTGGTTACCTCGTTAATTCCAGATCAGACGCATATAGAATAATGATATCATCTAACGGAAGAATATCTGAAAGTTCCGTAGTTGATATACTGGCCGATGATTATGATCTACAAACTGTTGTTAGAGCATCGCTTGCTGGTACTTATAACGTAAACTGGAGAACTTGGTGTGTTGCAAAAAAGTTTGGTATTGTGGGAAGAGCATCAGTCTATGACAGAAGATCAGCAAGATTCATCTACGAAAAGTATTCCGGTACTGCATTAACTCAAGAAGCTTTACGCGAACTGTTCCACGATAAATATGACTTGGAAAATACTGAACAGCTACTTTCGATGATACGTTCTGGTGAAATCAAAATGAAATGGATTGAGGTTGACAGCTTTTCGAAACTTGCAGAACCAATATTAGATCATACTACAAAGTACTATTCCTCCCCCGCAAACATAGATAAGGGAATCTTGGATCTAATCAAATCTCGTCTTATGAAAACAAAACATAGACTTGTTTGCGTGCGTTGTGGAAAATGGGAAAAAGTAGTAGAAACAAATGAAGTAAAAGATATTCCAGTCTGTCCATACTGTAAATCACGACAGATAAGTGCTACATTCTACTCTGACTATGATCTTCCAAAAATTGTACAAAAAAAGATGGGAGGCAAAAAAATCACTGAAGAAGAAAACCACAGATTTAATCGCGCATGGAAGATATCTTCACTCTTGGCTAACTTTGGCAAGACCGCCCTTATCGTACTATCTGGATATGGTGTAGGTGCTGATACAGGAGCAAGAATCCTGCGAAACATGGTAGGAGAAGAAGAACTATATCGACAGATTTACGAGGCAGAAAGGCAGTACGTCACCACAAGAGGATTTTGGGATTAATTCCTTCTTGTAATGGTAGAAAATGACGTCAAAAAGAGCTCAGTCCTTCCTTCTAGACCCGCTCTTGCGGTAACACCAGTTGCACTGATAATTTCTCCTTGGCTAAATGATTCTAGTAATCTTGTTTGATTTCTCCAACCTTTGAGCCAAATCTGACCTGTATCATCTTCGATAAAAGTCTCTGCAAGTGACACAGATTCTCCAGTCTTTGTCTGGACTTCGCGTTTTTCTGGAGATTTGAGAATTATCGCCTCGATGCAGTAAGTATCATCACCTGGTTTCACATCTTTTATCTTTGTCCGCAGTTCTGCAAGTGTAGGAATT
>Ga0209237_1000182_pt1 | contig 32101 bp, 34 predicted proteins | sample GraSoi013_1_40cm_2_FD_185820 | JGI IMG/M metagenome (GOLD analysis project Ga0209237, IMG submission 185820) | Grasslands soil microbial communities from the Angelo Coastal Reserve, California, USA - Sample 10_02_2013_1_40cm (SPAdes) (version 2) | ecosystem: Environmental > Terrestrial > Soil >...
CGACTCGGTGTCGGAAATGCGGCAGCCGAGAGCTGCGCCCGAAGGCTAAAGAAGCACGGAAGGAGTAGGCGCCCGCTCGGGATTGGAATGCCGGACTCAGGGGGTCTTCGAATCCGGGTTTCGATCGACGAGAGGTTCAATGGTCATGGCACGTGAGCAGGTGGTCCGCGTCGATGAATTGTCGCGGCACTTCGGTGACAAGGTCGCGGTCGATCGGGTCTCGTTCGACATCGCCCGCTCCGAGGTCTTCGGATTCCTCGGTCCAAACGGAGCCGGGAAGACCACGACGATCAAGATGCTCACGACCCTCCTCCCTCCGACGTCGGGCCGCGCGACCGTGCTCGGACATGACCTGAAGACCGAAGGTCGCAAGATTCGGGCGCAAATCGGTGTCGTCCAGCAACAGGACAGCTTCGATCAGGGGCTGAACGTCGAGACCAGCATGGATATTTACGGTCTCATCTGGAACGTCCCGAAGGTCGAGCGCCGTCGGCGGATCGACGAGCTCATCGGCCATTTCGAGATGAAGGAGTTCCGTAAGATGCCGACCGTCGATCTGTCGGCCGGTCAGCGACGGAGGCTGCAGGTCGCCCGGGAGTTCATCCACGACATGGACCTGTTATTCCTTGACGAGCCCACGGTCGGATTGGATCCGATTGTCCGCCGGAGCGTCCTCGATTATCTGAAGGAACGCGTGCGACAGGGCCTCACGATTTTCTTCACGACCCACATCCTGGAGGAGGCCGAGTACCTCTGCAACCGGATCGCGGTAATTAACCAAGGTCGGATTGTGCAGATCGACACCCCAGAAAACCTGAAGCGGCGATTCGGGAGCGCGAAAGCCGTCGAATTCAAGCTCCTTCAAGGGACCTCGACGGAGATGGCCTCGGCTCTCTCGTCTTCGCCGTCCGTCAGCCGGTTCGGACGGGATGAGGGATCCGGCGCATACCGGGTGACGACATCGCGGCCGGAGTCCGTGATTCCAGAGATTTACCGCCTCGCAGACCGGCTCAGCCTGACGGTGTCGTCCATCTACATCTCGGAGACCACGCTCGAGGACGCGTTCATTAATCTGGTGACCGAGGACGAGAAGGCGGTTGCGAACGGAGGTCGATCCGCCTGAACATCTACTTGCGTTTGGTCTACCGGAACATCCGGGCGAACCTCGACCGCGCTTCCCTGTTCTTCGAGCTGATCTTTCCGTTATTCTTCATCTTCGTCCAGGGATTCGGGCTGAATGGGATCGTCCCACCGTTCGATGTCGGGAACGGGCGGGTGATCAGCTACTCCCTGTTCCTTGCGGCGGGCGCTGTGACGCTGACCGTCATCAACGGGGGCACGAACGCGGGGACGCAGCTCTGGTTCGACCGGAAGAACGGAATGTTCGAGCAGCTCCTGATGGGGCCCTTCACCCGCGCTCAGTACATCCTGAGCATCATCTTCGCGACGCTGATCATCGGGGTCGCCGGCTCCCTCCTCGTGTTTGGCTTCGCGTTTCCCGTGTTGGGCGCAAGCTTCGCCCCGACCTGGGAGGGCGCGCTCCTCATCGCGGGGGCGCTGTTCCTCGGCACGATCTTCTTTGGCGCCTTCGCCATCGCCCTCTCCGTCGTCCTGAAGTCGTCCGAGACGTTCCAGATCGTATCGACATTCGCGTTCTTCATCTTCCTCTTCACCTCGTCCGTCTTCTTCCCCGCGAGTGCGGCGCCTTCGGCGATCCAAGCGGCGAGCCTCGCCAACCCGTTGACGTACACGACGGATATCTTCCGTGCCGGCTTGTTCAACGCCGTGACGCCGACGGTGTCCCTGGAACTCGGGGTGCTGGCCATCGAGGCCGCGGCGATGTTCGTCATCGCGGTCATCGCCTTCCGTCGGATCCGAGTTTGAACGCGATACGTCACTTTCGCCCACCTCCCGAGCCCATGTCTTAATAGCTGTCACGTGCATCCCGTGATTCCTCAAGGGGGACGGAGAACATGGCTCAAAAGCCGAACAGCTTTGTGCACGTGGAAATTCATTCGAACGCGCCGGAAAAAACGAAATCGTTTCTGAGAGACGTATTCGATTGGAAGTGGCAGGACATGCCGGAGATGAACTACTCGATGTTCGAGGCCCCGAGCGCACCCGGTGGCGGTCTTCAGAAGGCCGAGAACCTCCCCGCGGGCGTCCTCGACTACATCCTGTGCGAAGACATCGATGGCACGCTCAGGAAGATCCAGTCCTCGGGAGGCGCGGTCGTGATGCCGAAGGCCGAGATCCCGGGAATGGGCTGGTTCGCGGTCTTCCAGGACCCGACCGGAATCACGCTCGCCTTGTACGAGAACGCCCCCCAGCCGCGGGCCGCCCGTGCGCGGTCCCAGCGCCGTGCGCGACGTGCGACGAAGTCGGCCAAGAAGTCCGCCACGAAGGGCCGAAGACGCGGCCGTCGTTCCCGCTGATCTGCCGGCGACCGTCTCCCATCAATCAGGCGCCCCGTGGACCGGAATCACCGCGCCCGTCACGTTTCGCGCTTCAGCCGAACAAAGGAACGCGACGACCTCGGCCACGTCTTGGGGCGTCCCGTGGCTTCGGGAGCCCCATGGGCCTCGATGATTTACGGCTTCGAGAGCTTGTCTGAAGCTGAAGTAAGGGATGTACCCCGGGGCTACCGCGTTAATCGTGATTCCCCGCCCGATCTCGACCTCGGAGAGGATCCGGGTGAGGCCGTGGCGAGCGATTTTTCCGACGGTGTAGTCGAAAGGCGGCTCAGTAAACTCCTCGGACCGCTCCATTCCAATGTTCACGACGCGGCCCCATCGTCTCCGCCGCATCCGGGGAAGCGCCGTTCGGATCGTATGGAAAATGGCATCAATCTCCGCTCGGAGCACCCGCTGCCACGCCCGGTCCTGGACCTTGGCGAGGTCCTGACGCGGATCCCATGATCCGCCGGCGTTGTTCACCAGGATGTCGACAGGCCCGAATTCCTGTTCCGCCCGGCGAAACATCTTCCGGACATCGTCGCCTTTCGCGGTGTCGGCTCGCACCACGATCGCTCGGGCGCTGAGTCGCTCGATTGCATCCACGAGGCGACGGTTGTTCGCGGCCGAGGTCCACCGGTTCGTCCCGTGGTTCAGGACGACGTTCGCGCCCTCCCTTGCCAAGGTGAGTGCAATACTCCTGCCCATGCCCTCGCCCGTACTGCCAGTGACCAGGGCGACGCGGCCCTCCAGAGGCTTTGACATGCCGCCAGGAACGGCATCTCGTCGATAACCCTGTCGTGGCTGAATCCGGCACTGTGAGCTGCGTACCACCGAGCCCCGGGCTTCCGCGTGGGCGGCTCGGATGTCACTGTGCCCGCTGGCCGAAATTTCGCACCATTGATTTTCGTCCCGCACTCTTTATCGCACAAGGGAGCCACGGTCCCGCGATGGGCTGGATCACCCGGCGGATTGCGGGTTCCGTCACGTTCGTCATCGTTAGCGCGACTCTGACCGCATGGGCGATCGCCACCGGCCACCTTTCCGGTGAGCCGACGTTGACTACCGCGTGGGGGGCGGGGATCCTCGGTTTCGCGTTCCTCGTGTCCCTGGCGGTCACGCACCGAATGAAGGTCCGGGACCAGATTCGGAAGGCGTGGGAAGACAACGCGCGCGCCTGGCAAGAATACTGGGCGCGAGCATACACCGCGCAGAACCGGCGTCGATGAAGGAAAGGCTCTTGGCCCGCGGCCGCGTCTCGCGCCCGGATGTGGTTCGAGCAGCGCCTGATTGGCTCGATGGCGAACTTCGGATATGTCATCGGGGATCCCGCGACGAAGGTCGCCGCCGTGTTCGATCCGAGCTTTGACGCGCGCGTCCTTCAGAAAGCCGCTGCGGAGCACGGCTACTCAATCGCACTGATCTTCAACACGCACCACCACGTCGACCACGTCTTCGACAACGAGCGGCTCGCGGACGAGACGGGAGGGAAGATCGCGGCCCATCGGCTCAGCAACGTCCGGAAAGACCTGGTCCTCGAGGACGGTACGATCGTTTCCGTTGGGGAACTCAAGGTAAAAGTCGTGCACACCCCGGGCCATTCGCCGGACTCGTGTTGCTTCATCGTTGCGGGGCGGGTCTTCACGGGCGACTGCCTCTTCGTCGGGGACTGCGGTCGGGTGGATCTACCCGGATCGAGCGTCGGGGACATGTACGACTCGTTGTTCAACAAGGTCCAGAAGATGGACGATGACCTGGTCGTGTGCCCGGGCCACCACTATGGCAAGACCGCAGTGTCGACGATTGGCGAGGAAAAGCGGACGAACTTCACCTTGCGCCCGCGGAGTCTCGCGGAGTTCACGCGGTTCATGGCGTCGCCCTAGCCAGTTGCGATGTCCGCGACGACCTCGACCGGCTTCGCCTTCCGCTTGCGGGTCGCTTTCTTCGGCCCGCCTTTACCCTTCCGACGACCTTTGCCCACTTTGGTCGGGCACTTCATGTTCAGGCAGAGGACCCAGGGCGGCCGACCCCGCATGATCACCTTGATGACCGGATGACCGCACGCGTTGCACCGCTCCTCCGTCGGGACGATGAGGCCGCGTTGGGGGAGTGGGTACGAGTTATCGCAACCGGGATACCTCGAGCAGCCAACGAACCGCTTTCCGTACGTCCCGTGGCGGATCATCAGTTCCCCATCCCCGCATTTCTCGCAACGGCCGATGAAGTTCTTCTCCCGGACCGATGGACAGTCGGATGCGACGCAATACGTCGTCGTGCGGCCGCGGTCCGTGTGTTTGATCATCGGCGCGCCGCATTCGGGACAGTTCTCCTCCGCGCCCTGGATGATTCCGATCTGCGGCAAGGGATGCGTGTTTCGGCATGCGGGATACCGGTCGCACCCGAGGAATCGGCTCCCCCGCCGGGACCGGATGACCGTGAGGTTGCCCTCCTTGCAGACGTTGCACTTGCCGATGTAGTTCTGTTCCCGCAGGGCGGCCTCGATCTCCTGTCCGATCGCCTCGCGGTTCGCCTCGAGCGTCTCGAGGACCTCGCTGAGCATCTGCTGGGACTCGCGGACGACGTCTTCCCGAGCCCGTACGCCGGTGGCGATTCCCTCCATGTCCGCTTCGAGGTGCGCGGTCATCTCGGGTTGGGTGATCCGCTCCGCGTGATCCTCCAGCGCCTCGATGAGCGCCCGCCCGCTCGTCGTCGGTCTCGGATACTTGCCTTCGATGAACTTGCGGTCGTAGAGCTTCTTGAGGATCTCGTGCCGCGTGGATTTCGTCCCGAGGCCGAGGCGCTCCATCTCTTGGATCAGGGACCCTTCGCTGTACCGGCCCGGGGGTTTCGTCCGGTCTTCCTGGAGCGCGACGGGGCCGACTCGGTCGAGAGCCTCGTCGACGGCCAAGGGCGGCAAGATCGCCTCCCGCACGGTCCAGTACGGATAGTACTTGCGCCATCCGAGTTCTCTCATCCGGTAGCCTTCGGCGAGGAACATCTGGCCCCCGAGCTCGATCTTCGCGTCGGCGACCTCCGCCACGGCGTTGGGAGCGACGGTCGCGAAGAAGCGCCGCACGACGAGCTCATAAATCCGCCAGTGGTCCTCGCGCTTGACCTTGTCCCGTCCCGCGCCTTGGACCGGATAGATGGGCGGATGGTCGGTCGCTTCGGTCCGACCGCGGCTCGGGACGATACGCTCTTGGCCCGCGAGCTCACGAGCCTCTGAGGCGAAGGGCGACTCCCGCAACTTCTCCAAGACGGACCGAAGGTTCACCGTCGACGGGTAGACCGTGTTGTCGGTGCGTGGGTACGAGATGAACCCGGACTGGTAGAGGTCCTCCGCGATCCGCATCGCCTGCGCGGCCCCGAATCCCATCCGGTTCGCCTCCGCGACGAACATTGTTGTGTTGAAGGGAGGCGGGGGCCGTTCCTCGCGTTCGTTCTGAAGATACTCGCGAACGATACCTTGCGCCGCGGCCTCTGCCAGAGCCATGACGGCATCGGTTTCGCTCCGTGCCCAGAACGGGCCGTGCTCGTGATTCGTGTCAAATTCGACGGGAGCTCCATCGACCGCTTTGCGGAATTTCGCATGCACGGTCCAGAAATCCTGCGGGACGAAGTTCTCAATCTCTCGCTCCCGGTCCACGATGAGCGCGAGCGTCGGGCTCTGCACCCGGCCCACGGAGAGGAAGTCCCGTCCGAGCTGCTTCGATGCAATCGAAACGAAGCGCGTCAGGACGGCACCCCACGCCAAGTCGACCGATTGTCGGGACTCGGCGGACCACGCGAGCGGGTAGTCGACGTCCACGAGATTCGCGAACGCGTCTTCGATGTCCCATTTGGTGAGCGCCGAGAACCGAGCCCGGCGCACGCGGATCTCCGGTCGGGCCTCGCGGATGAGCCCGAGGGCCTCGACGCCGATGAGCTCTCCTTCCCGGTCGAAATCGGTCGCGATGACGACCTCGTCCGCCTGAGCCGCCAGGACCTTCAGGGCGGCGCCGATCTTCCCCGCGGTCACGACCTTCTGGGGCTCCGCCCAGACGAGCTCCTTGAGGTCGACCCGCGCCCAGTCGTTGAGGGCATCCGGATAGTCGAGGTTGATGATGTGTCCGCGGAGGCCGACCACGTGGACGCGGTCTTCGCCCTGAGTAAATTCGAAGACGGGCGTCCCTTCTACATACGACCGCTTCGATTTTCCGCCGCTGAGGATCGTCGCGATCCGGATCGAGGCGTTGAACTTCTCCGTCACAATGAGTCGGCGCACGGAAAGGCTCGCACGCAAGGGGCTCTATTTAACCGTTTGTCGCTGGATGTTCCGGACGATGATTCCTCGCGCGCGCGTTTCTTCGAGTGCGCGTGCCCGGCACGCGTCACGGGCGCGACGCCTCGGAAAACGCACGTCGGATTGCTTCCGTCGCGTGTCGCGGATCCGGTGCGTCCATGATGGCCGATACCACGGCCACGCCGGCGACCCGGTGCCGTGCTAGGATGCCGGCGTTCTCGGCGTTCACGCCGCCGATAGCGAACACGGGGAGCGTCGAACGCTGCACGACGCCGTCTAGGATGTGCAACGGCAATATAGGCTCCTCGGGCTTTGTCGGGCTTGGAAAGAACGGTCCGGCGGCGAGGTAATCTGCGCCGCTCTCTACGGCCGAGGACTCCTCGCCCGGCTTTCCGTACACGGTGACACCGATGATCGCCTTCGGTCCGAGGAGTGCCCGCGCGATTCGGGGGGACGGATCGTCCCGTCCAACGTGAACTCCGTCGGCGTCCAGGCGGCGAGCGAGTTCCGGATCGTCGTTCGCGAGAAACGGGACGCCAAACCCGTGCGCGAGTTCCCGCAGACCTCGGCCCGCGGCGACCGTTTCCTCCGGGGCGTAGGCCCCTTTGTCGCGGAGTTGAACGACCGAGATGCCGCCCTCGAGGGCCGCGGTGACCGTCGCCAGCAAGCGAGCGATCGGCCTCTGCGGTGACGCGACGAGGTACACGCCGCCGAGGCGCCGCTCTCTCGGTGCGGGCGGGGTCAGGCGATCTCCCCGGAAAGCGCCCGGCTGAACGCGACCCAAAACGGATCGCGGTCCGCGGGCTGGAAGGCTTTGCCACGATCCCGACAGGCTTGGCCCTTTTTCGTGAATTCGCCGATGTCCTTTGCCAGGATCTCCTCCTTCTCCAGGCGCGCAATAACATCAGGCGCGGCGTCCGAGTCGACCGCGATGAGGAGGGTCCCTTCGCTGATCGCATCCAGCGGGTCCATGCCGAAGACCTTCGAGACTTCCACGACGGCCGGATCCAGATGCACGCTCGTGAGATCCACGTCGATGCCGATCCCGGAGGCTTGCGCCATCTCCCAGACCGCGTTCCGGACCCCGCCCTCCGTCGCGTCGTGCATCGCCCAGACCCCACCGTTCCGTACTCCGACGGACGCGGCGGCCAACGCATCGTCGACCGTGCTCATGGATTCGAAGAGTGCGCGGGCGCGCTTCGTCATCTCCGCGCCGAGCCTCCGTTCGACGAGGTCCGGGAAGGTGTTCGAGAGGATGGCGGTTGCCTCAAGACCCGCCGACTTCGTGACGAGGAGATGGTTTCCGGGCCGTGCCATGTTGGCCGTAACCCAGCCGTCCTTCGGCGCGATGGCGAGGAACGTCGCTCCGCCGACCATCGGGTACGAGCAGCCCTCGTAGCGGCCCGTGTGGCCCGTGACGATGGAGGCGCCGTACTTCTTACATTCTCGATCGATGACCCGCAGCATCGTTTCGATCTGCTCGTCCTCGATGTCCATCGGCAGGTTCCAGTCCAGCGTGATGTACTGCGGCGCGACGCCGGAGGTTGTCAGATCCGACGCGAGGATGTGGAACGCGAACCACGCGGCTCGCTCCCATCCGTACTGGGGTACAATGTAGATCGGGTCCGTCGTCGAAAGGAGAGCACGCCCGTCCGAAAAGCGCACGACGCCGATGTCCACTCCGTTCGCTGGCCCGACGGCAACGTCCCCGCGTCTCGCGCCCAAGTAGTGCGCGATCACGTTCTCGAAGAACGCCCGACTCACCTTTCCCATCGGATTCTTGGGTCGCTTTGTTTCCGTCATGGTTCCAGCTCCGAGACGAGAGGATGGTCCACCGTGGCTCGCGAGCGGCGCTCTCCCCAGGACGTGAGGGTGTAGAAAAGTAGGGATGCCGCGGCGAAAGAGATGAGGTTGCTCAAGTCCACGCCTCCGAGCGCGGACGAAACGGGCCCAACGAAACGCGGGGCCCGGTTCATGAAGGGAACCGCGAGGATCACCGCGGAGATGTAGGCTGCGAGCGCAGGCGCGCGCCACCCTGGAGCCGTATCTGGGCTCGGCTCCGCACCGCGATGCCTGAAAACGAAGAACGAGATGAGTACGATTGCAGCCCACGGGGCGATCCAGTATTCGACGAAGAAGAGCCAGCTCTCATAGAACGAGACCCGATCTGTGCCGCCCCACACCCCGAGCACGGTCGCGATTGCTCCTCCAACGAGGACGGAGGTCCCCCGCCTCACCGGGACGTCGAGAGCAAGAAGGGAGAGCCCGCTTGAATAGAGGTTCGGGGCGTTCGCGGCCAATAGGTTCACGACGAGCAGGAGAAGCAGTGGGACCACGAGCCCGTCACCGAAGGCATGGGCGAATACAAGTACGGGGTCACCCCAGGAACCGAGGGAGGTCGTCAACAGGATCCCGATCGCCTCAACCCAGATGCAGGCCACGACCATCCCGAGAAATGCGGGAACGAAGACGCGTCGGCGTGCTGTGTCCCGTGCCAAATAACGGGAGAAGTCTGCGGCATAAGGCGCCCAGCTCACCGGAATCGAGGCGGCAAGGATCGTCATGAATGCGAATCCAGCAAGTCCGCCGCCGGAGGCCGCATAGACCGCCGCGGTTGCTCCTTGGACCGCGACGACGCTCATTGCGGCGAAGACGCCGACGAGGATCAGGGCCATGACCTGCTCGAACCGGTGAAGGAAGTTATGGCCGTAGAAGGCCACGACGATTTGGATGACTGCGAAGATCGCGACCCCCAGGGCGAAGGGGAGTGGCAGGAACAGGGAGAATGCAAGACCGCCCAAGATGAACGTGACCGCACTCCAGCCTGTCGTCGAGAACCAGTTCAGGGCCGCGGGGAGGTACGCCCCCCGGCGTCCAAACGAGCTCCGCGATTGGGCAATCTGCGGATAGCCCGTCGCCGGACCCACGATGCTCAGGAGAGCGAAGGGAACCGCCCCGAATACGGTCCCGAGGACGACGCCTTCCAGCGCGAGGTCCACAGGGAGACCGAGGAGCGCGATCCCGAGGAACCCCACAAGGAAACTGTACAGGGTCGCATTCGCCCCGAACCAAAAAGGGAACAACCGCGACGGTCGACCGTGCCGCTCGCGATCCGTGATGTGCTCGATGCCAAAGGGTTCGACTTTTAGGGCCGTGCCGCCGTACTGGACCCGGCCGCTGTCGAGCTGGCGTTCGGGCTCCGTGTCCGAGGTCTCCTCAGGATCCCCGGGCTGAAAAAGTCCTCGAGTTCCCTACGCCGGTATGACCCGGATCAGGTTCCAAGGGTCTCTCCCTCACGCGGGAGACTCTCAGCCCTTCTGGGCTCCCCGCGCAAAGGAGCGCGGGCGCATACTTGAAGGTTCCTTGACGGCCCGCCAATCACGTCGCGGCGAGCAGCTTGGGGATTCCAACCGGGTATTCCGCGACCGGTACGCCGGCCGCCTCGAACGCTTTGACCTTCGACTCGGCCGTGCCGCGGTTTCCCTGGATAATCGCCCCCGCATGGCCCATTCGCTTCCCGGGTGGCGCCGTCCGACCGGCGACGTAGGCCACGACGGGTTTCGTGACCCGCCTCTCGATGAAGTCGGCGGCTTCCTCCTCGGCGGTGCCGCCAATCTCCCCGACGAGGACGATTCGTTTCGTCTTGCGGTCCTTCTGAAACATCGCGAGGGCGTCGACCATGCTCGTCCCGATGATTGGATCCCCGCCGATCCCGATGCAGGTCGTCTGTCCGAACCCCGCCTCGGTCATCGCGTTGACGATCTCGTAGGTCAACGTCCCGCTGCGCGAAATGACGCCCGCGTCGCCCTCCTTGAAGAGTTGGTTCGGCATGATTCCCATCTTGGCTTGGCCCGGAGATGCGAGTCCGGGACAGTTCGGCCCGATGACAACGGAGCCGCGGCTTCGGGCGAGGGGCATCACTTCCAGGCAATCGTGGAACGGAATTCGTTCCGTGATGATGACGACGAGTTTCAGCCCCCCTTCGATCGCCTCGATCGCGGCGTCTTTCGCGTACGGCGCCGGAACGAAGATGATCGAAGCGGTCGCCCTCCTCCGGTGGACGGCCTCCCGGACGCTATCGAAAACCGGGACCCCTTCGACCTTCGTGCCCCCCTTTCCCGGGGTGACGCCGGCGACCACCTTCGTGCCGAAGTCGAGCATCGCTCGGGTGTGGAACTGCCCTTGATGGCCCGTGATCCCTTGGACCAGGACGCGGCTCTTCTTCGAGAGGAGGACCGCCAAATCTAGGCGCCTCCCGATTTGACCTTGACCGCGAGCTCGGCAGCTTCCTCCACGGTCTCCGCCGGGTACATACCGATGGACCGGAGCATCTCCTTCGCCTGGACTTCGTTGACCCCCTTGATCCGGGCGACGACCGGGATGTTCGTGTGCATCTCCTCGAGCGCCTGCTTCACGCCGAGCGCAACGGTGTCCGCTTTCGTGATGCCGCCGAAGATGTTCAGCAGGATGACGGAGGGGGCCGCTTTGATCAAGATCTCGAATGCTTGCTTCACCTTCCCCGGGTCGTCCGTCCCACCAAGGTCCAAGAAGGTCCCACCGCGTCCGCCCTTCAGGCCGAGGATGTCGAGCGTCGCCATCGTGAGGCCCGCGCCGTTCGCGATGACGCCGATGTCCCCGTCGAGCTGGATGAACGTGATGCCCTTGTCATGGGCCTCCTGCTCCAGCGGGGTGCGGTCTTGGTCCAGGTTTGCGTACTCCGGATGGCGGTACTCCGCGTTGTCGTCGATGACGAGCTTCGCGTCTCCCGCGACGACGCCACCGGCCTTCGTCACGACGAGCGGATTGATTTCGACAAGCTCTGCGTCTTCCTTCCGGAAGAGGTCGTAGACCTGCCGAACGACGGATGCAATCTGTTCGCCGACCTCTTGCGAAAGCGCAAGCTGCTTCAGCAGGCTCCGGATCAGGTACGGCTGGATCCCGACCACCGTCGGGACGTGCTCCATGTAGATCCGGTCGTGCGGGACGGCCTCGATGTCGATGCCTCCCATCGCGCTCGCCATGAGGAGCGGCTCTCGCGCGGAGCGGTCGATCGTGACGCCGAGGTAGAGTTCCTGCCCGATCTCCAGGCGCTCCTCGAGGTACACCTGTTTCACGCGATACCCGTGGATGTCCATCCCGAGGATTTGTCCGGCCACCGTGCGCGCCTCGTCCAGTGACTCGGCAGCCTTGATGCCGCCCGCCTTGCCTCGGCCGCCGACGAGGACCTGCGCCTTGACCATGCACGGGAGCGGCGGGTCGAGGATTTCGGCCGGGGAGGATGCGACGATCCCTCGAGGGACCGGGATGCGATATCGGGCGAAGATCTCCTTCGCCTTGTATTCGAGAAACTTCACGCGGGACCGGAGCCGCCGATGGGTGGAGGGCCTATATCTTTTGCGATATCGCATGCGCCGTCTCGATCGGCGTACCCGTCGTCATCACGAGGTCGCGGAACGCCTTCATGATCCGCTTCGTCGTCGGACCCGGCTTGCCGTCTCCGATCACGCGACCGTCCAGTTCGACGACCGGCCCGATCTCCGCGGCGGTCCCGCTGATGAACGCCTCGTCCGAGGACCAGACATCGTACAGGGTGAAGAGCCGTTCCTCCGCCTTCAAGCCGAGCTGCGGGACGATCTCGAGGACGGTCTCGCGCGTGACGCCGGGCAGGTTCGTGGACGTCCAGGGCGTGACGATCGTCGAGTTGCGGACGATGAAGAAGTTTTCCGCGGTCGCCTCGGATACGTATCCGTGGATGTCGAGCATCAAGGCCTCGTCCGCGCCGTACTGGTTCGCCTCGACGCGGGCCATGATGTTGTTCAGGTAATTCAGCGACTTGATCGAAGGGCTGAGGCTCTGCGGCGGCACGCGCCGATACGAAGAGGTCACGACCTTCAGGCCCCGCTCGTACACCTTGCCGTACAGCGAGATGCCGGGCTGCGCGATCACGACCACGCTCGGCCCGCTCTTGCACTTTCGCGGATCGAGTCCGAGATCCCCCTTGCCCCTGGTGATGACGGGCCGAATGTACCCCTCATGGATGTCGTTCCGTCGGCACGTCTCGAGGATGATGTTCGACATCTCCTCTTTCGTGTGCGGGATCTTGAGGTCGATGGCCTTGGCCGAGTGGTACAGGCGGTCGAGGTGGCGGTCCAGTTTGAAGACTCGGCCGTTGTACGCGCGGATTCCCTCGAATACGCCGTCGCCGTAGAGGAGGCCGTGGTCGAAGACGCTGACCTTCGCCTCGGACTGCGGGTAGAACTTGCCGTCGACGTAGACACTTGACTCCATACCGGAGACCCCGACCGCGGAATGTATCACCGCTTTCACTAAAAGACTTTGTTCCGCGTTTCCCAAAAAACGCATCCTAACGGAACTTTTCACCCGTGAGGCGCTCGAAGAGTCCAACGTACAGTTCGCTCACCTGCTTCACCACGTCGGCGGGAAGGGGCGGGATGTCCGGCTCCGGCTTGCCCGCCTCCCGGGCCTCCATCAGCCGTTGATGGTACCCGGCTTTGCGATAGTACTGCCGCACGAACTCCTTGCTCAATTCGACCTGCTGCCCTTTCTGGTATGCATCGACATCCCAGAACCGGTCCTCGTCCGCCGTGCCGAAGGTGTCGACGAGCATCAGGCGTCGCGCGTCATCCATCGCGAACTCCTTCTTGCCGTCCACATGGATCAGACCGCGTTTCTGAACTTCCTTGTTTAGTCGGTCATCGATCTTCAGCACCGTTTGGACGAGGGCGTCGAACTCCGAACGGCTCAGCTTCGAGATCTTCAGCGCTTCCTCCGTGGTGAGTTCGCGGTCCACTTTCTCCAATTTCGTCGTCACTTCGACGAATGCCTTCGGAAGAGGTTCGCCATACTGCGGCACATGGCCCCGCGGAAAGCCGACCTCCTCCGGCCGGAGTTTGCCCGCCTGCATTCGGTCGTGGAACGATCCGGCCACGTAGTACCGGGCGATCACCTCGAGCGGAATGAGGAAATTGCGGGTGGATGGCGTGATTCGATCGTACTCCGGGATGACTTGGACACGGCGCACGCGCATCCGGTTTCCGTCGATGACTTTCAGGAAGTGCGTCCGGAAGCCGAGGTCCTGGACGACCTTGAACCAGTGTGCCGACGTGCGACACAGGGTTTCTCCCTTGTGCGGAACGAGCGTGGGGATGACCTTGTCGAACACGCTGATCTGGTCCGTGAAGACGAACTCGAGTTCCTCTTGCGAGACCTCGTAGACCTCCTTCACCTTGCCCTTTCGGAGGAACCGCACGACGCCTCCCCGCCGCCCGGAGACGAGCGGGACCATTTAGGGGTTTGGGTGAATCCGCCAATGGCGCCCGGGAACGCTGGCCACGGGCTCAACGCTCACAGCGGGCGCTGGTATTCGATCCGCTCCTCGACCTCACGAGCGAGCTCGGGGCCGAAGTATTTCTGGAGGAGGTGGAGTCCGAGATCGATCGACGCGGTGACACCGCCCGCGGTAGTCACCAGGCCATCCTCCACGACGCGCGCTTCGACGACGTCCGCGATGGCCCGGAGTTCGTCCCAGGCGCTTTGGTGTGTGGTCGCCTTGCGCCCCGCGAGGAGACCCGCCGCCCCCAGGATCAAGGCCCCGGTGCACACGCTCGCGATTGGCTTCTCCGTCCCGAAGTCGAGGAGCCGCTTAAGGAACTCGGAATCTCGCACCACCTCCGCGCGTCCCGCCCCGCCCGGCACGATGACGAGATCGAGGTCGGAGAGGTCTCGATGGACCTCGTGGGCGAGGAACTTCATCCCGAGGGCACCCGTGATCTGTTCCTTCAAGGCGCGAAGGCGGACCGTCAAGTCGAGTTTCGGGTGGATTTGCTTCGCTTTGGCGAGGACCTCGTACACGCCAACCGCGTCGAGCTCCTCGACGCCGTCGAAGACAAGAATGCCGACCCGCACGGTAGCGGCGTGAGCGTCGTCTGGCTTAATCGTTCCGCTCCGAATGGCGCCTCGGTCGACCCGGGGTCATCGTTTCAGAACACTTCCATGTCGCCGTGGACTTCGAGTCCCTGCTCCGTGATGCTGTACGGTTTCACGGACCGCGGGTGCTTCAGCCGTCGCATCTTGATCACCTGCATGACCAGCTGCACCTCCCCGTTCTCCCGCTCGTTGAAGCGCAACCCGATGACGCCGTCGGACACGTACTCGACGAGGCCGTCTCGCGAGGACCGCGGGTTGTCGTCCTTCACCTCGGCCGTGAAGATGCACGTGGCCTCGGTCGACTTGAGTTGCTTGCATAGGGCGAACAACTTCTCGCGACGTTCCTTGTCGTCCGCGAAGAGCATGTTCAAGAGGCTGACCGAGTCGATCGCGACCCGGGATGCCCCGCTTCGCTTGATGAAGTCGGGAAGCTCGGACCGGATGCGTGTGACGGTCGTCTTTGCATCCGCGGGCTCCAACTTCACGATGTGGAGTTTTTTCGCCTTGATGTACGCGGGCAGGTCCCACCCGAACGACGCGGCGTTTGCGATGACGGAGTCGGCGTCCTCTTCCAGGGAGATGAAGATGGCCTTCTCGCCGTTGATCAGACCTTGCATCAAGAACTGGAGCGCGAACGTCGTCTTCCCCGTCCCGAACGAACCGAGGACCGTGATGATGTGTCCGGTCGGCACGCCGCGCCCGAGCATCTCATCGAGGCCGTCGATGCCTGTGAGTACGAAGCCGCTTGGATGTCCAATCTCCCCCGCGTCCCTCGCGGCCGGTTCTGCTTCCGTCTCGACGATTGTCCCACCTCAGGAGATCCGTTCCATGTACACGACGACAAGACCTGTATTCGACGACACCATCGTGGGGAAGCGGGCGATCTTGTCCCGCGGCAGGTGCGGGAGCACCCCCGTGAACTTCTCGAGGTACATGTACCGCTGGCGGGCGCTCGACCGAGTCGATGTTCGCCACTCGAACACGAGGCAGCCGTCGGTACTGTCCATCAGGAGCGATTCATGCCGCCGTTCGAGGATTCCACGCGTGAGCATGAGATAGACGAGGCCGTTCCATCGCTTCGCGACTCGCTGGAGACCCTTGATCGTCGTCACAAGGTCCTTGATCTCAACGATGTCCGAAACCGCAAGGTCCGTGATGGAGTCGATGACGACCATCGAGTCGTGTGCATTTTCGTCCAAGAAGGCGACGAGTTCCTCCAGGATATTCGTGGATGGTCGGTCGAACACGTCGTCCTGGTTCGTCCACGTGGCGGGCACGACGCTGTGGCGGAAGTACACGCTCGAAAAGTCCTTGAACACCGTGTGATCCCGGAACGCGCGGTAGTAGTCGCCGTTGAACGAGGTCGCGAGCTCCTGCAGGATGATGTCCTTCGACCGGGAGAACGTGACGTAGCAGACCTGGGTCGGGAGGTCGGAATCGTCGCAGCGGTCTCCGAGGTAGTAGTGTCGCGCCTCGGGACGCTCGTTCACCAGCGCGGTCTTGGACCCCGCCGTGTAGACGTATTCCTGCATCCCGGCCCCGATATCGCCCCAGAGGAGGATCGTCGATCCGCTCGGGAAACCCCCGTCGACGATGCTGTCGAGGTCGGCAATCCCGGTCGGGACCTTGCGGACCCGCACGCGTTCGAGCGGTTCCGGCAATGCATCCACACTGAGGTAGATGCTATCCCGCGGTAGAGCCATCCCAATCCCCGTGCGAATCCGATGCCACCTGATAAAGCACTTTTGTAAACGGTCGCGTCGTGCGCGGCGATCGTGCGGACCGGGGCGACGGACCGCGGCATAGATATTATCTCTTACACTGAATATTTATCGCCTTCCCCGAGGCGGGGCGCGCGGATTGCCTGCCCCTTCAGAATCCTGAAGTCGTTTCGTGATTCCTCAAAACGACGCAACGGCTCGAAGGGTGTCCCCATGGCGTGGCGTTCGCCTTTGTCAACGCATGACCTTCGGCGCGAGGGTCCGGGAGGGTGCTGATTATCAGTTCTGACCAGCGATGCCGGCACGTTGAAATGGTCCGCCGGACGTCGTGAGGGGGCCCGGAGGAACCATGGTCTCCGTTCGCAACCCGCTCGCAGGGTTTGGCATCACGATCCTCGGCACGGTCGCCCTGTCGTTCCTCGTCGGCATCCCCATCCTCTTCCTGCCGCACGACCTCGCGTACTTCTACTTCCCCTTCGCCCTCTTCGCCGTCGGCGTGTTCTCCGGCCGGACGACCTTCATCGGCTCCCTGGGCTTCATGGGCGCGCTGATCGGAGGCATCGTCGGCGTCTACGCCTTCCAGGCGCTCTTCCTGCCCGCGGGCTGGCCGTTGACGGCCGGCGTACCGGTGTGGCTCACGGGAACCTCGTTCATCACGGTCCTCCTGTTTGGCGCCTCGAGCGGCCTCGGCGGCGCGGCATCGGGGAAGCTCGGCCTCAAGCGAATCGAGCGGCTCACGGACCGCGCCCCGAAGATGCGCCGATGTCTCAAGTGCGGCGCGAAGGTCGGCATGTCGGCCCGCAAGTGCTGGTCCTGCCGGTCGTTTCTCCCGCCGACGTAGGCGAGCGTTTCAGATTTTCTTCATCCGCCCGAGGATCGGCTCGTAGATGAGGCCCTTGTCGAGGAGGGAGTTGATCGACTCCTCCAACGCGTCTTTGGCAACACTCTTCGACAGGGCGGCCTCCAGGATGCCTTCCCACGGCGCACCCTTGCCGTCTTTGTCCAAGGTCGTGATGATCTCTAGGACCTTCGACTCCGTCTCGTCGGGCTCTCTCGGTGCTTCCTCTTTCGCAGGGGATACGGGTTCCGGTGTCGCCTCTCTTGGGTCCACCGGCTCCCGGTATTCCGGCAAGAGATATCGCAGTCCCTCCGCGAGCATCGCGGTGTAGCGGGACAGGTCCACGGCCCCGTAGTGGTTCACGGCCTGCACGATTCCGTCCGCGATCGCCTCCTTGACGCCCATCTTGGCGAGGCCTTCTTTCGTGAGAGGGTCCATCTTCTGGGCCTCGGCCATCGTGTCGAGCCGCTTCCGGAGGGAGCGGCACGCTTCGAGGATCCAGTAGTCTCGGACCGCCTCGTCGACCGATTTGATTCGCTCGGGCCGGATCGACGTGAACACCGTGCCTGCCTCGGGCGAATAGATGCGGCTCTTCCCGACGATCGCGCCGAAGACGGGCGGCTTGAGCTTTGAGAGGGTCGCCGCGGCCTCGGGCTGGTACTGGCCCGCGTAGATGTGGAACGTGCCCGTCGGGTCGGAGACGCGGGCGCGCCACATCGGCTGGATGTCGCTCCCGACGTTTTCGACGTCCGTGATCACGCCGACGACGAAGACGCGGTTCACCTTCGCTCCCAGGGGCGTGACGATATACGACGGCGCCCGATCGCCGACGCCGTCCATCTCGAGGTTCGCGTCGTTGTACTCCGAGGCGAAGAGCCGCCACGCGACCTCACGCATCACGCGGATCCCTCCAGCCCTTCGAGCATTTCGCGGGCCTCGGCCTGGACGTCCACCTTCAACATCTTCGCCGATTCCACGATCATCATGAGGCCGTAGTCGTCCGATGTGACGTTTCCACGGACCTCGATCGGCTGGGCCACGAGCACGTCCGCGAGTTCATCCCGGACCACGTCGGTCGACATCGCTTCCTTCGCGGCCGCGATGCACGCGTCGAGCGTCTTGTCCAGGAGGGCCTCGGTGAGTTCGCGGTCGAAGACCGCCGTCACGGCCCCGGAACCGTCGTCCAAGACGGCCTTCACCCGCAAGTCGGGCTGCCCTTTGACCTCGCCGTGCAGCCGGCAAGCGCCTTTGCGGAGGACCCGTCGGCATTCGGGGCAGCGGTAGACGAGGCCGGAACCTTCCCGGAGGTCGATCAGGATCCCGCGCACGGTGACGTCCGCGCCACCGCCTCGCTCCGCGAGGTCCTCGATCCACATCCGCGGGCTCGCGTTCAGCACGTTCGCCGGCGGAAGGAGGTCCGATTTGAGCCGCGTGATGGTCGCGCGTTCGTCGAAGCTGATCTGCGGGATGCCCCGCCACGCCTTCACGTAGGCTCCCTCGATCCGGAGGACTTCTTCGGCCTTCAGGTCGAAGTCCTTCCAGGCACTGAACTGGGTCTTGCCGGTCTCGTCCGCGAGGACGCCGGAGAAGACGGCCTTCGGGTTGCCATCGACCTCGACCTCGCGCCGCTCGACGGAGAGGACGCGGGCCGTGACGGCAACGTTCGAGGCGCCCTCCCGCAAGTCCACGACGCGCACGGGGGTGGGCTTGCCGACGTACGGCTGGCCGGGCCCGGGCTTGAATTCGGGGAGCGAATCGGGGGCTTCTTTCCCGACCGCCGTTCGCACGCCGAAGTTGACCTGGACCTGACCGCGGTACTCCTTAGTGTACGCATTCTGGACCCGGATCACATCGCCCTTCGCGAGGGGCATCGGGAGCGGCTCCCACGCGGTGAAGGGCACGGTCGCGGTCGCATCGCCCAGGATCCCGGACAAGATCGTCTTCGTCTCCTGGCCTTGCGGGGTCACTTCCTTCTCGTACACCGCCACGATGCGGGCGAGGAGGTTCACACTCTGCTCCCCGGGACCCAGCTCTCGGATCGTCTTGCTCACGCCGACCGCCAAGGTCGCGGGGTTGCCGCCGTGTTTCTTCACGATCGACCGTTTCGCGGTGTCCAGGGACACCCGGTAGACGTTCAGGTAGCTCGACAGTTCTCGTTCAATCTCTTGCTCGCTCACTTTGTTTCCGAGCGCCCGGTTGATGTCATGGACATGGGGCGCCAATTCTTCTCGCACAGAAGTCACGTTCCCGAGGCGTGTCTGTTTCTCGCCTCGATAATGAGCATGGGCCCGTAGTATAAAGGGGTTCGGCGAGGTGGCCGAAAGTACCGGGGCGATGGGCCGCAAGGTTCATTCCGCTGGGCCCCTTCGAACCCCTGTGGACACGGACGAGCTGCTTCGCGCGGTCGTCGAGTTCCTGCGTGTGTGGCGCGAGCAGGCTCCGTCCCGGGTCTCGACCTCCTGGGGTGCGATCTACCGGGACGATCGATTCCCTTTGATCCACCAGGCGAACCTCGGCTGGGTGGTCTCGCTCCCGGAAGAAGGTCCCGCGAAGATCCTGGCCGACCTCGCGTCGACGTTCCGCGACACGGCGGTCCGGCACCAAGCCCTCCTCTTTGAGGACGCGGCGCAGGCGTACGCGGTCCAAGAGGACTTGGCCCGCCAGGCTTTCCGGCCGATCGCGGAGCTGGCCATGGCGAAGGTCGGACTTCCGGCATGCATCGTGAATCCGGAAGTCGAGGTTCGCTCCGCGGCGGCAGGCGCCCAATCCGCCGACGACTTCCGAATGCTGAAGATCGCCACCGAGTCGGCCGCGGGCTACGGCCCGCAAGTGGTGGATCAGCTGTGGGGCTTCTGGAAGGAGCGCTCCGACCGGGTCGGGATGAGGCCGTACGTGGCATACTTGAACGGGGCGCCGGCGGGAACCATCAGCGTGTGGGCACGAGGTCCATTTGCGTGGGTTGACGATGTCGCGACCCACCCCGACTTCCGCCTTCGCGGCGTCGCACGGACGATGATCTTCGAGGCATGCCGCCGCGCGGCCAGCGCCCGGTGCGAATGGGTCGTCTTGACCGCGGACCTGTTTGACACGCCGAAGGAGATGTACAGGACCCTCGGCTTCGAACCGGTCGGCGAGGTGCGGGGGTTCGTCCGCGAGTGAGTCCGCCGAGAGGCGAATCCTTCTTACGAGCCGCACCGATTGCGCCCCGTGGACCTGGGACTCCGGGGCAAAGTGGCCCTCGTCGCCGCGGCGAGCCAAGGACTCGGTCGGGCTGCTGGCCTCGCCTTCGCCCGAGAGGGATGCAAGGTCGCCATCTGCGCGCGAAACGCCCGTGCACTCGAGGATGCGGCGAAGGCCCTCCGGAAGGAAACCAACGCGGATGTCATGGCGATTCCGGCGGACATCTCGCGCGCGGACGGGGTCAGGGCCTTCGTCGACGGTGCGATCAAATCGTTCGGCGGCGTGGATGTCGTCGTTCCGAACGCGGGCGGCCCTCCTCCCGGAGGATTCGAGACCATCGCCGACGACCAGTGGGCGAAAGGCTGGGAGTTGACGTTCCAGAGTACCGTCCGGCTCGTCCGCGCGTGCCTGCCCTCGATGCGGGAGCGGGGTGGCGGTGCCGTGGTCGCGATCCTCTCGATGTCGGTGCGCCAGCCGATTGACAATCTCGTCTTGTCGAACTCCCTCCGCCTAGGAGTCGTTGGAGCCCTGAAGACACTCGCGCGCGAGGTCGCGAAAGACCGGATTCGCGTGAACGGCGTCGCCCCGGGGTGGATTGCGACAGACCGGACGATTCAGTTACACCGCGCTCGGGCGGAGAAGGAGCGGCGTCGCGTCGAGGAGGTGCAAGCGGAGACGCTGCAAGAAATTCCGATGGGCCGCATGGGCACGGCGGAGGAGGTCGCGGACCTCATTGCCTTCCTGGCCTCGGACCGCGCGGCCTACATCACCGGCGTCATCGCGCAGATCGACGGCGGCCTGTACCGCGGGATCTTCTGAGATCAGGCGTCGCGCTTCGGCTGTTTCGCGGGCGTGTTCGCGCACGACCAGCAGGAACGCCGGGCGGTGCTGTTCCAGGCTCGGCACTGGCGGCACTGCCACGTCTCCGCCGCGGACGTTCGGACCCGGGAGAACGCATATCGCCCGATGCCGGCGCCGCACGACCAGCAGACGCCGAGGTCCGCTTCGTTCTTGACACCACAATGGGGGCAATCCCAGCTCGGCCCGACCATCTGCGGCAGCTTCCGGGCCCGGATCCGCCAGTCAGCCCAGGCGAAGACCGCGCCACCGACAAGGAGCACCAAGAGCGCGCCGGACAGCAGGTCTTCCACGTTGGAGAAAATTCCCGCGTCGCGGTAATATAGACTCTCCGCCGGTTATCACCGGCGTCACTACTGCGCGGTCGCGTTCACTGATTGAACGTCTCAATCTTCTCGAACGTTTGCTTCAGGTACTTGATGAGCACGTCGCGGTTCCGCCGCAGGTGGCTCTCGTACCAGGTGCGGACGAGGTCGGCGAAGAGCCGGTGGAGGTCGTCCACGTTCGCGCGATCGAGCGGCTGCTCGTAGAGCGTGTGGATCGTCCAGATGCGCTTCCACCCGCTGTACTTGTAGTAATGCTCCCCCTCGCAGTATTCGAACGTCACCCGGAGGTGGACCTTTCCGTCCGCCTCGACGTAGTTCACCTTGAGGGCATCCCCGACCCGGCCTTGGTCCATCGATCGGTCGAGCAGCTGGATCGTCTGGACCGCGGCGGGATTGAAACCGGGCCTCCAGTGCCAATCCCCATCGGGGAAGGTGTCCGGGAACACGGCCCAGTTCGTGTACGATGGCTCGAGGGCGAAGTGGACGTTGATCTTGTTGAACCGCTTCCAGACCTTCCAGAAGTCCTCGATCAGCGTCTTGTTGAGCTCGAGCCGGGCGACGTTCTGCTCCCCGACGTCCTCGATGATTTCTTTGGTCTTTTTCTCGAGTTCTGCGTCCAGGGAGGAGAACCAGTCATCCCCCTTGGCCTTCTTCGCCGCCATGGCCAAGTCCCTTCTCACCATCGCCGAATGAAATCTCTCACTATATAGGTATTTGTCAGCATCATCTGGAGGCGCGACTCACTCTCCGCCGGCGATGGTGACCATCGCATAGAACGTGCGGAATGCCTCGAGATAGTCATCCGCCTCGATCTCAAACCGCAATCCGCCGACACGTCGGACCGTGGGGATCATGGCGGCAAGGTCGGCCGCATACGTCCCACGGAACTCGACGACCATCTGGATCGGGGTCTTCGCTCGCAGCGGTGCAATCGTCTTTGCGTCTCGGACCGCCTTTGTGGCTTCGCTCTGAATCTGTTCCCGCGCCTTCCTCGGATGCAGATTCTTCGCCGACGTCGCCCCGGTCGCATCCTTCACCGCGACCGTGTGAACGTTCGGGAGGACCGCCTTCGCCTCGACGGTCACGGCCCGGTCTCCCGTGACGAGGACGACGGGGACTCCATGGTGGCCCGCAAAGTAGGCGTTGATCCCGGTCTCACCGACTTCCGTGCCGTTTACTCGCACCGCCGCGATGGTCCCGCTATATGTGTGATCGAGGATTGCACGCGGCGTGCCGGCCCGGGCATGATATCCGATGAACAACGCTGCATCCGCGGATGCGTCGAGCGCTTCCACCATCGAGAACCCGCGCGGCGTTCCCCGGAGGAGGGTCGCGGCCTCGTGCAGCTCTTCCGGGATCAGGTTGTCGAAGTTCCAATGGGAGTCTGCGATCAAGATGTCCGTGGCGCCCGCCTTCACGCATCCCTCGATCGCGGCGTTTGCCTCTTGGGTCATCAGGTGTCGACTCTGTTGGTACGCTTCGCCTCCCTTGATCGGATCCGTCTCGATCTCGCGGACGACGCCGCAAATTCCCTCCATGTCGATTGAGATGAAGGCCTTCATTGCTTCCTTGAGTGACGGCATGCTAGGAATCGCCTTAACGTTTCGGAAAGGGCGTTGCCAGCGGCGCTGCGGAATACCGGACGCATGTTTAAGAGTCGAGACATGCACGTTGATCGCATCAACCGGGGCCTGGCCCCGAGGAGGAGTTAGACCCCACCATGGCAGCGAAAAAGACCGCGAAGAAATCCAAGAAAGGCAAGCGCTGATGATTGACAGCGCCTGACTTCGTTGTGGAGCCTTTATCTTTTTTTCTTCTTCCCTTTCGTCCGTTGTTTGACGAAAGCCTCGAGGCGCTCATGAAGGACCTCGCTCACGAGCTTGCCGTCGGCGTGGCCCCGCACCCGCTCCATCACTTGACCCATCAAAGCTTTCTCTGCGGCGTTCCCACGGGAGTCGATCAGATCCGCGGATGCCCGCAAGGCCTCGTCCACGATTGTCTCGAGGTCTTGGCGACTCATTCGCGTGACGCCGAGGGCTCTCATCGCCTCCGACGCACGAGAGTGGGTCCGCGCCATCTCGCGCACGATTTCCGGCACGGCTTCCTTCGCGAAGCGTCCCGCTTTCAACAGGGAGAAGAGTTCTCGCAAGTGGTCGACGGGAATTCCATCCACGTCGAATCCTTCTCTTCGAAGTTCGCCAAACGTGTAGAGGAGGACGGTGGCTACCTGTTTGGCCTCCCCGAATTCGCGCGCAATGACCTCGAAGGCGGCGTCGCTCCCTTCTTGGACGAGTTGGCGAGCCTGCTGCTCGTGAATCCCGTATTCCCGGGCGAGCCGCGCGATCGTGTCGTCAGGTTTTTCCGGGAGGTGTTCTCGGATCCGACGGAGCCGTTCCGTCGTCACGCGAATCGGCGGGACGTCCGTCTCCGGATACATGCGGGCCTTCCCGGGAAGCGGACGGGCATAGACGGTCGTCCCATCAGGCCGCGGTTCCCGTGTTTCGGGAGGGACGCCGTGGAGCGCCGCCGTCGCGCGAGGGCCCATCTCATCAATCGCACGCCGGGCTTTCGTCTCCTCTTCCGCCACGAGCACGCAGGCATCCGACGCGCCAAGCCCCAATCCGCTCCGAACGGCGTCCAGCTCCGACGGCGTGATTCCATACCCGGGCAACTCATCGGAATGGAAGATTCCTGAAACGCCTGCGATCCGGGCGTGGGCCGCCAACTCCGGACCGAGCTTTCCTTTCAGCAACCCGGCGAAGCCGGGGAGGGCCCAACCGAGGACGACACCGCCCTCTTTCAGAGCCGTCCGGATGACCTTCGATTCGGTTTCGCGAAACACGGCGGTCACGTTGCCGACGTCTGTCGAGACCGAGAGGATGTTGCGTTTCTTCAGCTCCGCGGCCACGGCCAGGAGCATCCCTTGTCGCTCGACCTCTCTCTCGACGAACGTGGCGATCATGCGGAGTTCTTGGACTCCCTTGATCTCGATCCGCGCACCCCCCTCGATGGAGACGTTGAGGTCCTCCCGGATCGTCCCGATCCCTCGCTTCACTTTCCGGGTCGCGCGCAGGAGGGATCCAAACGTCAGCGCGACCTCGCGCGCCTCGTCCGGGGTTTCAATGTTCGGCGTCGTAGCGAGCTCGACGAGCGGAATCCCCAGGCGGTCCAGCCGATAGACGACCTCGTTCCCGGCCTCTCCGAGCTTCCGCGCGGCGTCTTCCTCCAAGAGGATCGTCGGGACGCCGATCCGCTTCCCGTTCGTCTCGAGCCACCCGTCCAAGGCCACAAGCGCGGAGCGCTGGAAGCCGGAGGTGTTCGAGCCGTCGATCACGATCTTCCGCATGAAGTCGACTTCGCTCACGGGCCTTGCATTCAACAGGAGCGCGATCTCGAGCGCAATGTCGAGGGCCTCCGGGTTGGGCGGATGGGGCGGCTCTTCGTCCGCTTCGACGAGGCAGGAATTCGTCGTCGTCTCGTACACGAACGTGAGACGCCGTTTCGCTTCCTCGATTGCGGCCGCGTCGACCTCCCCGAGCTCGGACTGCGTCGGACGCAGCCGGCGACGGAATCGTTGGCCCTCGGCCGTGTCGACGAGGGCCGAGAGGTCCTCGCAGAACAGCTTGTGCGCCGCGAGCTGCTGATGGATCTCCAGGCCGACCTTCAGGCCGAGCGCACGGTAGTCCATCGGCTCTGGAAGCCCAGGCTCGGGATTAAGCCTTCTCTGCCGCCTCGGCCGGGACTCCCGCTTTCCGGAGGGTCTCCTCCAGTTGCGCAATTCGGGCTCCCGACTGTTCGAGCTCCTGTTCGAGAGACGCGATCCGCGCGGCGGCTTCCTTCAGTTCCGTCCAGAGGATGTGATAACGCCGGCTCGCCCGATATTCGCGAAGCGGCTCGGGGTCCGACGGCTCCGGTTCGCCATCGGTGGACAGGAGATTTTTCACGTAGAAATCGCGGTCGAGCTCGGGCATCGCCGCGACCCGAAGCAGCAGATGGTGCGGATACTCCGGTCTCAGGGTCGACGCCGCGCGTAACGCCATCGCGACCGCGTACTCGCCGCAACAATTGAAATCGCGGATCGGGGCGTGCTTCTCGCCGTGGGTCTCGCGGTGCATTTGCGCGAACATGTCCCAGATGCCTTCGTACTCGTCCGATGCGGACATGGGAAATCGCCTCACAAACGCCGTCTCGGCCGATGTACTTTTGGAATGGTCTCATCCTCGCGACCCGGACCGATGGCTTCTTGTCCTCGGCGGATGAGCGGACGACGGAATGGGTCGGGTCTTCGATTTCGCGAAACGACGGATCGCGGGCTACATCGTCTTCTGGATTCTGGTCCTGCTGTTCCTCGGTATCTTCTACGGCAATGATCCTCCGGCCCAAGCGGGGGCGTTGTTCATCCTCGTCATCGCGTTCATCGGCTCCCTCCTCTTTACTCGACGCCTAAAAAGGAAGCAGCGTGCTCGCCGCGAGACCCGAGACGCGGCCCTACGGATGCACCAGGCGCAGGCCGTCCAACCACCTCAACGGACGCCACCTCCTCCGAGGCAGCCGATCGAACAGATGCCCGGTCGCTAGCGATCCTCTTCCCGGTACGGAGAACGCAACGTGCCTTCCTCTCGCTTCCGGCGGTGCTCCTTCTCTTTCTTGAGCCACGCGAGCAATCGAGACGCTGCGCCGAACGGTCGAAACTCGAAGACGACCCGGCCATGCACTTTGTCCTCCGTGACGAGGAGGACGCGCTTGCGCTTTGGGACCACGTCGATCGTCTCTTCGAGCGGGATCTCGTGGTAGCGTTTCCCCTTCTTGCCGCCGGGGAGATCGAGCCATTCCATGTCCAGCAGGAGCAGTCGCCGTCGAGTCTGCCAGACCCAGCCCTCCCGCTGCTCGACGAGCGTCTTCTTCGAAAGTGCGATGGGCTTGAAGATGAGGTACTTGAGCGAGCGATACCCGATGATCTGATCGCCGCCGTGGAGGACAGGCTCGTTCGCGTCGGTGAGGACGACGCCGACCTCTCCAACCTGGTCGATCTTCATTTGATGTGCCGAACCCCGTGCGCGGGATAAGGTTAACGAGCCATTGGCGGCCCACAATTCATTCGGCGAACTCGTCGAGGCCGATCCTCGGATTGATTTCGCCGGCCACGTTCGTCTCCATCGCCCGCGCGACCTCCGGATGCTCGCGCGTGTGGCCGAGGACCCACATGAGCTTCGCGTAGGCCGTCTCCGGCGTCATGTCCTGACCCTCGATGACTCCCGCCTTCAACAGGTCCCGGCCCGTGTCGTAGACGCGCATGCCCACGCGTCCCTGGAGGGTCTGCGTCGTCATGACGACGGCCACGCCGTCCCGGGTCGCGCGATGGAGGACCGGAATGAGGTCCTCGGAGACATGGCCCAACCCGGTCCCCGCGATCACGACGCCGTGCCGCCCCTGAAGGATCGCCTCGAGCTCCGTCGGTCGTTGACCCGGATAAAAGTCGACCAGGGCGACGTTCGTGTCCAGGGCGTCGTCCACTTTCGTGGGGCCGCGGGCGCGAGGCAATGCGCGCTCCGAGAGATCGACGGTGCCATCCGGCAGGACGCGACCCAATGGAGTCGCGTTCAAGGATCGGAATGCATCCCTGCGGGAGGAATGCATCTTGCGGACCTTCGTACCGCGGTGAATCTGGCCAAACGTATCGCTCGTCTCCCCGTGCATGACCGCCACGACTTCGCCGAGGTTCGCGATTCCGACCCGCGCCGCACTGATCAGGTTCAGGGCCGCATCCGAAGACGGCCGATCGCTCGACCGCTGCGCGCCGACCACCACGACGGGTCCGGTGAGATCCCGCAGCATGAAGGACAGGGCGGCCGTCGTGAAGTGGAGCGTGTCCGTCCCGTGCGGGATGAGGACGCCGGTGGCGCCGCCATTCAGTTCCTTCCCGGTCTCGCGTGCCAGATGCTGCCAGTTCTCCGGCTTCAGGTTCTCGCTGTAGATGCTGTAGATCACGCGGGCCCGGACATTGCAGATGTCGAGGAGCTCCGGCACGCTGAACACGAGTTCCTCTGCGGTCACCGCGGGATGGACCGCGCCGGTGCGGTAGTCAACGTAGGACGCGATCGTTCCGCCCGTGCCGAGGACCGCGATCGTCGGTTTGGCCTTCGTGGGAGGCGGAAGCCGCCGCTCGATCGAGGCCGGAGAATGCTTGGCGGTCACGTCGACAGATTCGACATCCGCCACGGCGATGCCGATGTTGTATCCGTTCGGCAGCTTGACCGTCAAGATGTCCTCGCCGCTGAACCCGTGATGCGGCATGAGCGTGCCTTCGTACCGTTCGCCCTTCGCAAGGACCAGGACCGTGTCGCCTTGATCGGCTTTCGCCCGGTCCAGGACGGCTCGGACGCGGGGAGGGTAGTCCATGGGCCCTCGCAACCGGTCTGCCCGATATGGTTTTTGTGCCGCGAAAGCCAAGACCTCGGCGCGCGATGCCACCCCACTATGGGTCGGACCGCGCGGGAGATCTTGAACGAACTGCGCTGGCGACAGCCGAGTCGCCTCGCCGGCGCGGTCGTCGTCTATCGGGACCGGACCCGACCGGGAGGACATCGGACAATCCACGGATCGGAAATTGAGGAGCTCGAGGGTCGCTATTTCGCCACGCGAACGGGTCGTCTTCCCTACTACAAGATCGAAAAGATTGAATGCGGAGGCGAAACGCTCTTTGAAAGATAGGTCGATCGGTTGCCTTCGCAGGTCTGGCCCGGCCAGACCCCTTTGCTGCGCTGCTGGAACGTGACCTTCCTCATTCCATCTCGACGAAGGGGAATGCGCCGCGCGTGCGCGCGGCGTGAACGGGAGGTTTCCGGTGGCCTAGTCGCGGCGGGACCAGGGCATGTACGGCTTTGCCGCGGCGAGGATCGCGCCGAGAATCCCGACGACGCCGCCGATCGTGCCCGGCTGGCCTCCGAAGTAGATCAGGATGATGCTGATCACGCCGGCCACGATTGCTCCGTTCATCAGATTCTTCCGCGTAATCGCCGCGGACGCCCAGAGAGCTCCGCCGAGGACGACGTTGATGACCACCGTCGTCGCGACCGTGCTATACTGGCTCGGCTGAATTCCTTGGTTCGCCGCCTGGATCCCGTAGATTGCCACCGACAGGAGGATCGCCAACACGCCGCCCAGCATCAGCAGCAGCTCGTGCGGCTGCTTCGCGCCGAGTTCGACCATGGCTTTTCCTGTCTCGTAGCTTTGGGTCATGGCTTCGGCGGCCCACCCGCCATCCGGGGGATATGGGTTCCGACCCGGGTGGCACGCGGTGAGAATCAATCACCGAAATAGGCCCTATTTCGGGGTGATTTCACGGGGTTCGCCCCGGGCGGCGCACGTCGAATCAACGAAGGCAGAAAGAGAAACAATCCAAAAAGGGGAAGGGCTCCACTGGGAGCTTCGAACGCCAAGCCGAAAATGTCGGCTCAGTCGTGTCGGGACCAGGGGAGATACGGCTTTGCCGCGGCGAGGATCGCGCCGAGGATCCCGACGATGCCGCCGATCTGGCCGGCCCGACCACCGAAGTAGATCAGGACGATGCTGATTACACCGGCCACGATGGCGCCGTTCATCAGGTTCTTCCGCGTGATCGCCGAGGAGGCCCAGAGTGCCGCTCCGAGGACGACGTTCAGGATTACCGCCGTCGCCACGGTAGCATACTGGCTCTGCGCAATGCCGGGCGTAGTCACCCACTGGATCCCATACGTCGCGAGGGTCAGGAGGACCGCCAGGAGGCCGCCCAGCATCAACAGCAGCTCATGTGGCTGCTTCGAGCCGAGCTCGGCCATGGCCTGTCTTCCGCTCTCGTAGCTGTGGGACATGGTTTCAGCCCGGACGGTGGGGCTGGTTCGATAAGAGTTCCCTTGCAACCATCGGCCCGTGAGAATCAGTTCGCGGGCGTCGCTGAGAATCATTCGGCGAAACAGGGGTCCCGTGTCCAATATCGTCGTACGCTACGTTCTTCGCACGCAGCCGCCTTGCCCCGCCGAGATCATGACGACCTTTCCGGAGGAGGTCCTGACGCGCACGAAGCGAGGCGAGATCGAGGTGCGGTCCCTCATCGACCGAGGCCGCTACGTCCGATACAACTACTTGCATCCGGAGACCGGCCAGCCGATGGAGGGTGGCAAGATGAAGCTCGTGCTCCTCTCCGAGTCCGGCAAGACCGAGGAGTTCTTCATCATCCCGACCAGATCAGGTCGCGACCTGCTGATCCCCGCTCCCGAGAAAGGGGCGCGCAAGATCTGGGACGGCACCAAGTCGGTTGCCGTGTGACGCCGTAGAACGTCCCGTTCATCCGGACGGTCGCTCACCGACCTTCAGCAGGACCGCCGCGTCGTCCGCGAACGCCTTCAGATCGCGTGCCGCTTCCTCGAACGCGGCCTGCTCGTCTTCGGCAAGAGGCCATTCCTCGAGGCCCAGGACTCGGCCTGTGCCCAGGACCGCGGGAACGCCAATCGAGACGTCGTGGACTCCGTACTCCCCATCCAGGACGACCGAGCAAGGCACGACCCGTGGCCGGGAGCCGATGAGAGCATGGATGAGCTCCACCGTCGCGCCCGCGGGGCCGAACGCGGTCCCGCCCTTTGCCTCGATGATCCGCGCGCTGACGTCGCGCAACCGACGAGTGATTTCCTCCTTATCCTTCGTCGAGAGGCTCGGACGCCGTCCGCTCACCTTCGTGCGACTGAAGACCGGCACGACCCGCTGACCGTGCTCACCCAGGACGGTCGCGGAGACCTTCACGGAAGGCACCTGGAGGTGGTCCGCCAGAATCACCCGGAACCGTTGCGAGTCGAGGAGGGTTCCCGAGCCCAACACACGGGTCCGCGGCCATCCGGTCGATTGCCAAGCGATGGTCGTCATGACGTCCATCGGGTTAGTCAGCACAACCAGGCTGGCGCGCGTCGCTACGCGGGCGATGTTTCGGCTCAGTTCTGCGACCAGTCCGGCGTTCGAATGCAGCAGGTCGAGCCGGGTCATCTCGGGCTTCCGCCCTTGTCCGGCCGCCAAGACGACGACATCGCAATCCGCGAGGTCCTGAATCGTGCCCACCCGGACGGCCGGTTGGGTGGACACGCGCAAACCCTGGCGGATGTCCTCGGCCTGAGCCCAGGCGAGGTCCGGCACCGCGTCGACGAGGACGAGTTCGTCCCAGGGGCCTTCTCGCGCGAGAGCGAACGCGATTGCGCCGCCGACCTTCCCGACCCCGACGATGCCGGCCTTCATGGTTCGGTCAATCCAAGGGATTGGGAGTCCATAAGCACTCGCTCCCGGGGTCTCCGATTCGGCAAGACGGCTACCCAGGGAGGAGCTCGTACACGATGCGGTCCGTCTCTTTCCCTTTCGAGCGCTTCTCGAGGATGCGGACCCTTCCGATCTCGGACACGTTCTTCAGATGCGTGCCGCCGCAGGGGCAGTAGTCCGCGGTGCCGATCTGGATGATTCGCAGGCGCCGAACGGATTGTGGGATGAGCTCGAGCAGGGCTCGGTCTTCGATCTTGTTGTGGACAACCACACGATCCTCTTCGAAGATTCGGACATCCTGCGCCGAGGCGACGACCCCGTTGCACTCGTCTTCGATTCGCTTCAAATCGTCGGTCGTAAAGTTCGCGGGTTGGAAGTCCACGCGGCTGTAGTCCATGTGGATCTGATTCCCAACGGTCCTCGCGGCGTACCTCCGGAAGACGAGTCCGGACATGAGATGCTGGGAGGTGTGCATGCGCATGTGCTTGTACCGCCGATCCCAGTCGATGACGCCGTGTACCGAATCCGCACTCGGCATCCGATCCACGTGGTGCTTGATGATGCCCTTCTCCTTTGTGACCCGGAGGACCCGAGCCTCGCCGTCGGTCCATCGAAGGCTCCCGGTGTCATCGGGCTGCCCGCCCCCCTCCGCGTAGAAGAGGGTCTGATCGAGGACGACGAAATCAGGGCCGCGTTCGACGATCCGCGCGTCGAACTCCCGCGCGTAACACGGGTCCGGATCCTGTCCCCGTCGCTCCTCCATGTAGAGAACGCGCGTGGCCATCATGCCGCAAAAGCCACGGTGGCATAAAGGCTCGTCGCAGGATCGGTTCTGGTACGGAGGGGACTCGAGCGTTCTCAGCCGCCGAGAATCGAACGCGCGATGACGAGCCGCTGGACCTCGGAGGTCCCTTCGTAGATTTCCGTGACGCGTTGGTCCCTGTACAACTTCTCCACCACGTAATCCTTGAGGAATCCGTACCCGCCGTGAATCTGAACCGCGGCGTCGACGGCTCGATGGGCCGCCTCCGACGCGAAGAGCTTCGCGACACTCGATTCGTACGTGTGCCGCTGCCCACGATCTTCCAGGTGTGCGGCGCGGTAGGTCAGCAGCCGGGCCGCGTCGATCTCCGTCGCCATGTCCGCGAGCTTCCATTGGATCGCCTGGAACTCCGCGATCTTCTGTCCGAACGCCTGCCGTTCCTTCGCGTACTTCGTGG
>Ga0209237_1000183_pt1 | contig 32014 bp, 33 predicted proteins | sample GraSoi013_1_40cm_2_FD_185820 | JGI IMG/M metagenome (GOLD analysis project Ga0209237, IMG submission 185820) | Grasslands soil microbial communities from the Angelo Coastal Reserve, California, USA - Sample 10_02_2013_1_40cm (SPAdes) (version 2) | ecosystem: Environmental > Terrestrial > Soil >...
CAATGTGTAGCTCTTTCACTATAATATTATAGCACCACAACTATATGTTTATATGGAAATGTGGTCGAACGTGTAACGTGTGGGCAGGGTAAAAGGGGTTGATCAGCGGGACAGAATTCAAGATAATTGACACGATATCGCGGGAGATAGGCAACCCCATCTCAATCAGAGGACTGACGGCCGAAATCAAACAGGAATTCGGTTCGGCGCATTACCCGAACATCTACAACGCTGTCCTTGGGCTGAAAGATAAGAACATCATCCAGATAGAAAGGCAAGGGAATGCTTCAATCCCCTTACTGAACTTCTCGAACTATCTCCTCCCGGACATGCTGGTTGAGATAGAGCTTCAAAAGAAACGCGACTTCCTACAGAAGTGGCGTGAGGCTCAGTTCCTTCTTTCCGATCTGGACCAAGAACTGAGCAGCCTTTCGTTCATCAGGTCTATCCTGCTAATCGACCCTGAGCACAATATGAGGTTGAATCGAGCAGAACTCCTGATCCTGATTGACCAAGAGAACACAGCCAACAGACAGAAGGCAAGGAGAACGATCAATGAGCTAAGGAGACACAACAACATCAGGATAGAGGACCTGATTTTGAGCCAAGATGAACTGATTGACTTCCTGAAGTCTAGCGAGAAGAATCCAATCAAGGAGATGCTGTCGGACAAGATAGCAACCTACCTACCTCAGAATTTCTGGAACCCGATCAGGAATGCCTACGTGCACGGGACTCGAATAAGATTCGACAACGAGCGGACCAACCTCTCCAAGATCAAGGAAAGCGACTTGACTTACAATCTTGCCAAGTTTGGGTATAAGGAGCTGGGGCTGGAAATCAGACAAGGGGAGGACTACTCCCTGGAGTATATCATCTCGTCAATTCTTATGGGTGATGACCCGAGGCGGGCTGCGGCGGCCTCGATCCTGATTTCGAAGAATCGGCCCAGCTTCGAACTCCTCGAATTCCTCTCGATGAGGCACGGCTTCGCGGAGAAACTGCTGGGCCTCTTAGAGGCAATCAACCATATCTCTCCCGCACCTGAATTCAGCGACGCAATCTCGGGATTCAAAGAAAGGGGGATCAACCCAAGGAGGGTGGTGGATGAAGGACAGATCAGGAACCTGATGGAACTCTATGTCCCGCGGACAGGGTAGACTTGTCCATCAGTTCAAAACAGCTCGTCGATTTCCTGGATGAAGTTGGGAAGACGCTGGATCGGAAGATTGTCCTCGTAGCAGCAGGGGGAACAGCTCTTACCCTATACCGTGCCAAAGCTTCCACCATAGACGTCGACTTCACTGGTCCGGCCAAGGACGTCGAGTTGTTTCAGAAGGCCGTGAATGCAACCCAGCCAGGGTTCAAGGTCCATGTTTGGCCAGACGGTCAGGTATTCAGCCAGTTTCTCCCTGATGACTATTTGAGGAAATCAAAGCGGATCCGTTCCTTGAAAAACATCGACCTGAGAGCTCTGGCTCCTGCCGACATCGTCGTCACCAAGACAGGACGTCTCGACCTGAGGGACATTGATGACATCGAAGCCTTGCATCAGAAAATTCAAGCTAACCAGGAATTCAATAGTAAGACGTGGGAAACAGGTCGAGTATGTGGGGAACCAAGATGTCTTTGACTACAATCTTGAATCTGTGACTGCGAGGTTCTTCGGCAAGGGCGCGTACAAAAGAAACGGAAGAAGTCGCCTAGAATCGACACCTGCTTTGTCTAGTGCCGTATCGCATTTCTCGAATGGTAACTGATCTGGTAACCGTAAATGGTAACAGAAAACCCGTTATCCTTAAGTCCGCATGACGTTCTGTGTTTACAGTCGACCTAGGCGTAGTCCACGAATCCGAGTCAGGAGTCGATAGAATCCGTCATTGCGGTACAACGAACCTTCAGATTCATCTGTCAAGCGTCTACGCCTCAGTACGGCACAGACTCTAGTACTCCGCGCCGAAGCGGCAGAAACGATCGCCCTTCAACAATATGATCTTGCTCTCCAATCAGAAACCTCGGCGATCTTCAAACAACGAGTCAACTCGGCTCTGTCGAGCGAAAAGCGGGCGAAGGCATTTTTCGAAAAAGCCGGGCCCAGATCAAGACCGAGATTATTGCGCGCCCAAGCAGTGGAGGCGTTTCTGAGCTCTTGGTTGTCCAGGGGCCGGAACGATAGAAAACGAGCCCTAGAACACACCTGGAACCTTGCGAAGAAGGCGCTCCAATCTTTCCATGCGGCCGAGGAATTCCGAGAATACGCTGATACCTACAACCTTCTCTCTTTCGCTGTGGCATCGAGTATTGAGTTTGAAGGCAATCAACGACTTCGCAGAAAAAAGCTCGGAGAAGCGGCGGAGCATGGACGCAGAGCTGTGGCTATCTGGCGGTCGATTGGCGACAAAACAGAGCTTACGAAGGCCCTGATCAGAGCCTCAATTTTCCTGGATGGACTTGCTGATGAGACATCTTCCAAGATCCTTCGTGTAGACAATCGTCGAGAGTCCCGCCGCATGTGGAAAGAGGGCATGAAGGTGTCCCGGAATGTAGCTCTTCATGAAATCACACATCCTCTGGCCGGATATCAGTCACTTGATCCGAAAGAAAACCTGAAGGTCTGCGAAGAAGCTCTGGAAATCGTAAGGCCCACAAAAGACAACTTCGCAATTGGTCGACTCAACGAATTCCTCGCCAAGCACAATTTCTATGCCGCGGAATCGAGTGGAGGCGGAGACCCTGTAGCGGCCACACGAATACACGTGAAAGCTTTACACTACGCCGAGGCTTCTGCCGACTTCTACGACATAATCAACTACACTAGTCCGATAGCGGGAGTCCTCTGGATTCACTCGCCATACTGCCAGCACTTTAGCGCTTTAGCACGCTACGAATCCGACCCGGACAGGTGCGCGCTTCTGGAAGAGAAGAGCCTCAGGTGCATACCCGAGCTACTCAGATCGGCCAGAGAGAAAGGGAGCCCCCGAGTACGCTTCTATGCACTATACACAAGCTACAACGTTGAATCAGCAGCGGCGGCGAAAGAAAAGACCCGGAAACGGCAGAGACGTCTCTTTCAAAGGGCACTTTCCCATAGAATGGAGACGGATCCACTAGTAAGTCGTGTCTTCGCAAGGATAAGCTGGAATCGGGCAGTTGCAATCAGAGGGCTCGCTGATCTTCAGTCAAGACTTGCAAATGTAGAAAATGACAGGAAAAAGAAAAACCGGCTGTTAAGCCAGGCCATTCGAAATCAGCTACTGGCTATCAGGGTAGCAATTGCATATGTTCGTCAGCTTGAAGCTTCGGGCGATCATTTCAACACGGAAGGCATCGCTCGACTCTTTGTAGGATACGGAGACCTTCTCTCAAGAATAGAACCAGTTGGAGACAATAATGTACGAAAGGCGGCGAGAGCATATTCAACTGGAGCTGAATGGAACGAAAAGATCCCTCGATATGACCGGTCAGCCGCTTGCTACTGGAAGTCCGCCCAAGCCTACGACCAAATTCAAGCACATACAATTGCAGCGGAATACTTTACGAGAGCCTCACAAGCATATGCTCAATTCGGCCGCCGAGTTCCTTCACTAAGGCATCTCGCCCGAGACTATTCGAGCTATCTCAAAGCCTGGACAAAGATCGAACTAGCAAGATCCTTTCATGCGAAGCAGCAATTCGAGCGGGCTGCAAAATCATACAGACAAGCTGCAGAACTACACAAGTCGACAAAGCGATGGAACCTTCTCGATCAATACTACCAAGCCTGGTCCAAGCTTGAATTCGCCGAAGCACTCAGCAGGAAGGGGCGGTTTAGAGCTGCGGTCAAAGCGTTTGGCGATGCAGGCGGGAAGTTAGCAGAATCAAAGATTCTAATCAAGAATCAACTTTCACCAAACAGCAGACCAGAAGAAAGGGCGATTTTGGAGAAACTAGCGAACTCCTCCATAGACTCCTACTGCAAGGCTCGCGCAAATCTGGAAGAAGCAATGTTCGCAGAAAGCCAAGAGGATTATCATAGAAGCTTCGAGAAGTTCGGTCTCGCGTCTGAAGTATTCCAAGAAACCTCCACCTTATCCGAATCTGCCCAAGAAAATAGAGAGGCAAGCTTCCTTTCTAGCTTATGCAAAGCCTGGCAGCTCGCTAGCAAGGCCGAACTGGAGAACTCGACCAAGCCTCTGCAAATGGCAGTCTCTGTATTCGAAAGGGCCATCAGGCTCAGCCCAAACGAAAAATCGCTCAAGCTCGCGTCCGGCCACAAGGCGTTTTCAGAAGGCCTCATTACATCACGAATATTTGCAAAAACACTCGACCCATCGCTTCACGAAGAAGCAGCTAAACACTTGCAACTCTCGCGCAAATTCTACCTTGAGGCCGGTTTCAACACCGCAGCGCATCATGCAACAGCCCGCAGATTACTTCTGGACGCCTCTTCGTTATTGGGTAATGCGAGAAACGCCAAAGATCCTAACGTGAAAATCGAACTCTACGATCTCGCAAACGCAAAGCTACTCGAATCATCAATGGAGTTCAAGAGAGCAAAACAGAACATTAGGAGAGCCCAGGTAAAACAAATTCTGCAAGAGACCACGAGCGAAACCAAGGCCCCACTTCGCATAACTGACACTCTAACCGCACTGACTTACTCGTCTACTAACGCAGCCGTCTATACATACGCACAGGGAAACGAGAAATCATTTGGATTGGAGAGATTCGAACAGGCCGACATTGAGGTGAAAACCGCCAATGTTGGTAGGCTGATGGGTTCCAAAAGAGATGTGGAACTCGAGCTAGAGATTTCTAATATTGGAAAGCAATCGATCAAGCTTTTGCGCCTTGACGATGTGTTTCCCGAAGGGAGCGAAGCGGTCGAAATCCCAGATTCATGGAAGGCGCAAGGTCAGTCGGTCATCAATGGCTCGCGAGTTATTGCACCAGCTGAAACAGAGAAGCTGAAATTTGTCCTCCGTCAGAAAGAAGAAGGCTTGCTGATTATCCGACCGACACTGGTTTTTTCTGATGAGGGGGGAGCGGCGTCGGAGCGACCCGTCGCTTCAGTGATCGTACCCACTTCGACGATATTCGACTTCCTAGTCTCATCCTTCGTTAAGGACAATGCGACCCGACTGCGACCCGACATGTGCGGTTGGAAGTCCAAGATGGAGATTGTAAAAGACCTGAAAATTCCCAGAAGCCATGTCTACGGCGAACGAAGATACGGACGAGCTTTCGGAAAACAGCTCGACTCTCTGGTCAGAGCCTCTCTGGTCGAATACCGGATATTTCCCAAGGAGAGAGGCAGAGGAGGAAACATAACTAGAGTCAGGATCCAACTTGAGAACGAGAATGTCAGAGAATACATTCAAGAATTGACGTCTGAGAAAGTGCCTGTCGAGAAGCCAATCTTAGCGAGCTAGGCCAGCAATTCGAGCTAGCCCAGACAATGCCTCCATGTGCCCAACTAGAGGAAGCGTTGACGAGTTACCGACAGCGACGCATCTCTGATGTCGTGAGCGGAGGAGGCGCCTGTGACGCTTTCATTTGTCGAGAGACGGGAAGGTGAAACGGGCGTTTCAAGGCTGTCGAGCTCTGTCTTCGGTCCCTCTGATGCGGCCTGTGCGATACCTCCATGGTGAATTGGTGCCAACTGATTGCATGGTGTCCCGCGCTGGCAGACGTTTACTTCGACGATTGTAGACTCGACGAGCGAGCCGATCGTGCCTGTTACATTGACAGTGTAGCCTCCCACCATAGTGCCGACGACTCTCAACCGGGAGCTATTGTGGGAGCCGAAGGCAGTTACCATGACAGTGTTCGGTGTCAGAGTGGCTGTGAGACCAGTCGATGGGGTGATAATTGTCGACATTGTAATGCTTCCAGCCAATCCATCGAAAGGCCAGATCTCAATCGCGGTATTGCTAGATCCCCCAACGAAAAAGCTCAGAAAAGAATAGTCAGGGAACATCGAGAAATCTCCAACATCCACCGTGATCAAGAACGAGTGCGAGAGCGCCCCGCTAGTAATCGAGACGTTCACCGAGAATATGCCCCGTGTAGAGGAGCTTACCGTGAGGGTGGAAACAGTCGAACCTCCAGAGGTCAGAGTCGCACTTGTAGGGCTAAGCGTCGCACTGACAGTGCTTGAAGTAATTGTCGAGAGACTAACTGTTCCCGCAAAACCGTTTGCGCTGGTCAAAGGGATGGCCATAGAGGAAGATCCTCTGACTAATACCAGCAGTGGAGTGTTGCTTGCCGAAACAGTGAAGTTGGGTATGAAGTCTGTCGCAAGATAGTCTATCGCAGCCGTGGCTAAGTCGGTTATGTCGACTAGGCCGTCAGCGTTCAGATCGGCTCTTGGATTGTAACAGGTTTGTCCAAGGCTGCAACCGTTCGAGGCGGAGATTATGTTGAGATCTGCCCTGTTTACAATTCCATCGCCGTTGATGTCCGGGGTTCGGTACACCGAGACAGTATCGCTGGCTGTGCTTCCTGACAGAGTAACCTTGTTGACTGAAGCGAGCGGATAAGGTGTAACGCCGACGTTGAGCAGGAATACCGATCCAACGGGATACTTCGTTATGGTGTAAGTCTTGGAGAAGAGCAGTGTCCCCGTTGTTGCATTTGTGGCGGTTACAGAGACCGTTCCGGAGACGGTTATCGAGCTGGATGGGGAGTCAACGGACAGGGTGCCAGCTGTAACAACCTTCACTCCTGTGAAAGTGGCCGTGTTGTTGATGTTCACTGAAATTGGCGTTACGACCGTCGTTAGTTGAACCGTTGCGGATTCGGAGGCGTTCGTTCCAGCTACTGTAATTGTGTAGACCCCGGCGGCTGTGCCGGATGGCACCGAGACGGTCAGGATGGACGAATTCGAGCCTCCGACGGGGAGAATGACTCGTGGTGAGCTGAAGCTAGCTGTTGGCCCAGTAGGAGAAACGGTCACCGACAGTTGTACATTTCCGCCGAAACCGTTGGCGCTAGATATCGCTAGCTTGGATGTGCCTGAGGATGCCGCTGGGACCGCAAATGATCCTGGATTTGTGGACATAGTGAAACCGACGACGAGGAGGGTCAAGGTCGCTGCGTGTCTTAGCGAGCCTTTTGTTCCTATGACTGTGATTGTAAAGAAGCCGGGGGCGTTGGAATTAATGGACAGTGTAGATGTTGCTGTTCCTCCAGCTAATAGTGTGACACTGGCTGGCGTGAGAGAGATCGACGGACCCGCGGGCACGGACACTCCCGAGAGAGTTATCGTTCCAGCTAGACTGTTCAAGCTGGTTAAGGTGAGAGTTGAAGTGGCGGTTGACCCTGCTTGGATAGAGATGCTTGCGGGATTTGCTGTTAGTGTAAAGTCGGGTCCGACGGTCAGAGGGATCTGGAGCTGCTTTGAGACTCCGGTCCCGGTCGCGGTTACTGTGATCGTGTGTGGTCCGACTGGTGTTGTGGATGGGACTGTTATCCTGAGAGTTGAATTAGCGTTGGCACCGTTTGACAGTGTTACGCTGGACGGGTTAAAGGAAGCCGTTGGGCCATTTGCAGATGAGATCGTGGCGGAGAGAGAGACGATCCCCGAGAAGCCCGCGCTTCTCACGCTGATAGTCGAAGTGGCCGAGGAGTTTGTGGCAATGTCCAGATAGGCTGGGTTCGCGGAGAGCACCAGCTTGGGTGTCATGGTGATGCTGCCGATGACAGTGGACCAGGCCGAATTGGCGTTGTATTCCCCGCCAACCCATACAAGCGTTGGATCCGATGGATCCGGTGCGGCTCCGAAATAGTCGCCATATCTACCGCTTGAGTCGATGGCGCTTCCTACCTGCAGAGTGATCGGCTGGGCGACTGCATTAGCAGGATCCGTGGACAGTTGGCCGGCGACGGCCAAGCTTGGATAGATTGTTGAGGATGAGTATCCGTAGATTACTTCCATGTTTCCATTTCCGTCCATGCTGACGGCAGGGTAATAGTAGTATTGTCCTGGTGCGCCGAGGTCGAAGTCCTGAGCAACATACTGGCCGGCAGTGTTAATTTCGGTAAACCTCGCGCAGGATCTGGAGGTTGTGTCTCCAGATGGGACGCAACTGTCGGTCAGACTGTACCAGAGATTATCTTGGAACCAGACTGCTCTCAATACTCGATGGTCACCAGTGTTAATCGTGTAACTAGGGTTAGGCTCAGCGCCTGCTGGTGGATTGAAAACAGAGGATACTGTGAGTGAGACTTTGTTGACAGTGACAGGTAAGGGCGGTGTGCCGGTTATGGCGAAGAGCTGAACGAGATTTGAACTGGAAAAGACTTGCCCAGCTCCTGTGGTGACCATATACTGTGTTGTTGTCGGGCTGAGCGACTGCGCTGGGTGGACTGATTCGAGGCTGCCATCTGGCCCGAAGGAGTCTAGGTCGATAGCAGAGGATCCTGCGACCATCTCGTTCTTGTTCAAGACCCAGTACTGGGCTCCGATGAATGGACCTACAAATCCATCAAAGTCGTTAACGCTCACGACGAACTTGTCGTCGCTGACGCCTATGACGGGCTGGTCTGGGAGGACCTCTCCAATGCGGACGCTGTAGACTTTCCAGGTGCCAGTAGGGTCGCTGGAGCCTGATACTGCTATTGTCACATTGTTATACGAAAAATCTTGGGATCCTACTAACACTATTCTAAGGTCAATAATGGAGGCAAACCAGCGCTGGCTCTGAGCGTCGTAGAGGACTTGTGGGTCCGACATCCTGTGAGATTGAGTAAGTGGACCAGCGAGGAAAAATGAGGCCAGCGGGAAATTTTCAATCAGGGTTCTCTGTTTGGTGAAGATTTCGCCTGCAAGATTGACCATCTCGACTATGTGGCTGGGTCCGGCCGCGTCTACTACGTCGGGAGGCACGTAGCCTCCCCCCTGGGTCTCGTTGAGACCTTGGAAACTCGTAATGGTTCCTACGGTCGAGGAGCTAAAGCTGGCAGGGACCATGGGTCCTGTCCGGGGCTCCGATCCCGAAAGAATCCTGTTCACAGCCGACTGCTGATTAATCTCCGACTGCTTCACCAAGGAAGATAATGCTCTCACGTCAACACTACCCATAAGAGACGCGCTCCCAGGAATAGGACTCTCATGGTATGGGGCTGGAAGGGTCGATTGGGCCGCAACTGACCGGGAAGCTCTAACGCCCTGGCTTAAGCCTGGGTGAGTAAGCAATGCGCTTGAGAGGGTTAGGGTGACCATGAGGACAAGTAGCCACATGTTTCTGCTTGTCAAATTGACTCCTTCGAAAGTCCAAGAGCCTCTGAAAATTATGATAGTTTTTTTCAGAGTTTTCGCTAGTCCTTCACAAAGGACATCATCTAACGAGTTTGAAGAATTAAATGGGGATTGCCTCTAAGCGCGCGGGGAGATCATGGGCCAACTCATCGTTAGTGAAATGGTATCCCTGGACGGCGTCATGCAGGCGCCCGGCGGACCGGAAGACACGGAGGGCGGCTTCAAGCACGGCGGCTGGCAGGCGCCTTTACTCGACGCGGAGTCGTTGAGCCTCATCACCAGGGACATTGGGCGAATGGACGCCCTGCTCCTGGGTCGCAAGACCTACGACATCTTCGCCGCGTACTGGCCCAAAGCCACCAGCGACAACGAGATCGCGGACAAACTCAACAACGCACCCAAGTATGTGGCCTCCCGCAGCCGCCGCAGACTCGAATGGAACAATTCCACTCTCATCCAAGGAGACCTGTCCAAGGAGGTGGCTCGCATCAAGCAGAAGCACGGCGAAGTCCACGTGATCGGAAGCGGCAACCTTGTCCAGAGGCTTCTGCGGCTCGACCTGGTTGACCGGTTCAACCTATGGGTCTACCCGCTACTTCTCGGCACCGGCAAGAGACTCTTCGGTGAAGGAACCCTGCCCGCGGGATTGCGCCTTACTAGCTCTCAGGCGTTCCCCAAAGGCTCGATTCACTTAGCGTACGAGCGCGCCGGGAAGCCCACGTCCGATCCCTCGACCTAATCCCTACGTTCTTCGGTCAGAGTCGGGGCAGGCTCCAGTGTAGCATACCGGTTTCCGGGTCTTCCCAGTAGCCCATACCAGTTAAGACTGGTAGACTGATCCTAGCCTGCCCTTTCGTAAGGATCACGCTGTCGCTGGCTCTATGCCCTCTCAGCTCGAACAGCACAAGACCCGCAGGCTTCCGAGTTTCCCAGTGCTTGAACAGGGGCTTCACGCCAAGTTCCTGCCAGGCCGCTTCGGGGAGCTTCGAGATGAAGGAGTGCGTATCGATGATTGCCTCTTGTCGCGTGCCGATCTTCGGATGGTCCCACTCGCAGACTCTGACAGTTACATGGTCGCCGTTTCTCAAGCCCTAATTTTCTCCCATGTCTTCGAGTCACCGACTCTTTTTCGTCTTCTGGTTGTCCTGTCTACGTATCCAGTCGGGAATGATTAGAGCTCGGATCAGCTCTTGGACTGATACACCCTTCTCCTTCGCAAGACGGCTCAGTTCAATGTACACTTGCGAGTCGAGAGATTGCATAAACTTGGATTTGACCGTAAGCATTCAGCCGCGGGAGGTTGGCATTCGAGGCTATATGTGGACCTGACTGTTCGGGACCTGCTTTGGAAAGCACCTTGAAGATTGGCCATCCTTTCTGTCATGTTGGGCTCTGGCGAGAGGTGTGCGGACCATCCCACGCGTTTCTTGGCATTCTCATTCTCCGGGAGTTTGAGCCCGTCGATCTTCTGGAATAATGAGAACAAAGTCATTCTCCCGAGAGACTCGGCGGCAACGGTATCGAGTCTTAGGAACAGCTTCCTCATCGAGGGACCAAACTGATACACGAACAACAACAGAGCGGGCGGTACAAAGATAGAGCCGAACAGGATAGAAGCGTACTGTCCGATATTGACGGTGAGGCTAGCGGCAACTGCGATAAACAGTATCAGGGGAAGCATGGCTCGTAGCATTGGTTGTGCAACGTACAAGGTTTGACGAGGCTTGTGCTGAAGGTAATGCCAGCTTAGGTATGTCTTCCAATCTTCCAGCTCTAGTCTCCCTCGAAGACCAGCGGAACCCAAGAGTATTGATGGTTTCCTATAGCTTTGCCACTTGAATCGAAGCCAATCCCAACGTTGTGTGTCCGACCAAGCAAGCGTCGCGACGTTACGCAGCCGCTTGGCCACTCTTCTATGGGCGAGAATTTCTCGAGTTATCTCAAGGATACGTTCTTCTTCTAAACCATGGCCAATCTCCAAGGATTTAGCACGTTTCACCTTCTCGCGCCTAGGATAGGCGAAGAGTGAGGCGAAAGCCCGATACCCACTTACGAGGAACAGAAGCCAACCCAAACCCTCTGGAACTGCACCCAGCAGACAACTTGATGAGCAGTCTGCGGGATTTCCGCGGAAGCCGATGAGTGCCAGATAGATGCCTGAACTCCAGACTATGCCGAAGCCTACGAGCGCGGCTACCGTGTAAAATCTGAGACCTAGACTAGCCAACGTCTAACGTTGAGCAACGATCTCTCGGTTCTCAAGATGAATATTCCGAGACATACTCCACGTGAAGATCGGCACAAGAACCAGGTAAAATTGATCCGGTTCAAGATTGCCTTTGAGAATCTTCAGACTATAGTACGTCACTCTGGGGTAGACGTGTCTATGTTTTCATATTATGAACCGGAGCTGTTCGCGTATGCTAAAGTGGTCGCTGAGCCCAGCCGATGCTTTCAGTGCTGTCCTCATGAGAGTTTTGTTCCTTCCGGTTTTTCGAATAATCCGTTTTCCCAGCCAGTAATTGAAACGATTCTCTGTTGTGGTCAGTCGAGCGGTCCTATCTGATTGTCGTTGGATGAACGTGGTCTGCTTCCGTCTCGCATTCTCGTAAGCCTTCATCCTGTTTGCGCTGAAATCGCTGGACTGGAAACATCGCTCAATTGTATTTGCGAGAACCGATGCATCTTGCAACGTCATGTTGGCACCCTGAGCCCAGGACGGGTCAACAGCATGAACAGCGTCGCCAAGAAGCGCGGCACGATCTGTCACCCAATGACGAACGCCAACACGTTTAGGTGCAACATACACTATGTCGTCCCATGATGTTAGACTATCAAGCGGGCCAGAAATTTCGGGCATGATATTTGTGAGGTCAGTCTTGAAACGGTCTAATCCTCTGGCCTTCAAGTCGTTGATCCTTCCAGTTGGAAGATAGTAGAAAATGTAGGTTCCTTCGGGTACGGGAAAGAACCCAACCATCTTTCCGCGACCAAAATATTGCCTCGCTTTTTCTTGAAGCACATCTAACGGGCCGGCCAGCATGAAAAGGAAGTGATCTGGACATTCTCTGATCTTCGTTGGCAAACGCAATCCATTTCTGACCCTTGAGTTTTCCCCGTCCGCACCAACGATGATACTCGCAGAGAATTCAAGAGACGATGCGTTGCATTGAGCCCTCAATTTTACGCTATCGTGATGCACCACGACTTCTTTGAAGGATGTCGATTCCTGGATTTCTCCGCCTCTACGGGAAAACTCGTTTCGGAGAACTCGCTCCAGCTCGCTCGGCACAAGGGTTAGAAGATAATTGTAGGGATGATCCAAAATTGAATAGTCAAGCTCTGCTAGCAGAGTTCCGTCGATTTCGTAACATGCTACGTGACTCGTCTTACCACCAGTTGGGGTGACTCTGTCAAGAAGATCTAGTTTCTGTAAGGCCTCTAGTCCATTGGCTTGAAGCGAGAGTCCTCTCTTAGACGGGACAATTCCTGGTCTTGCCTCAATAATTAGGACATGATGCTTCTCCGCGAGAGCGCATCCAAGGGCCAGGCCCCCAACTCCGCCGCCTACTATCGCAATATCATAGGACCCTGTGATTGTCATCGCCTTGCTGCACCCCCGTGTCTCCTTTTATCGTCCTAGCAGTTGGTAGGGCGCTGCTAATTTACAGGCGAATTTCTTGCTCACTTTGTGAAATAACGCAGCCGATTCGCCATTATCCCTATCCATTGAAACGGTGCAGCGAGAAAGAATCGTTGCAACAATCCCACATAATGAAATGAGGTTAGGACAGCAACAGAAAATGCAATGAAGAGCCCGATACTCGCCACTCCGGTCACAAGGGAATATGAACGATAAGGTGTCCAATGTTGATCCTGGTTCAGACCGATTCCAATTAAGATTGGGAAGAGGGCCATCGCGCCAAAGAAGACTACCGCGATTCCTGTGTGAATTAGCTGGGAAGAAGACCCCATAAGAGGACATCCGGGGTCGCAGGGAAATATTCCGGTCGCTACTTCTCCTACGCCAGCAATTGCAAGGAAGATCAAACCGACTTGCGACCATTTTCCAGCATCGATATTTTTCAGAAGACCGAAGCAGAATATCAATATCAGCAAGCCAGTTACGACAAAATTAGCATTCATGACGAGAGAATTCGGACCGGCGCCTAGCTCACTACCCTTCTGCGTCAACTGGTCATAACCGGGTCTTAGAATACTTGCGAGTGTCCACAGACAAATCATGACAACTGGTGCAGCCATTCCACAGGTGGCTGGAATTGCTAGTTCTTTCCTCAAGGCAGTGATGCAAATCACTTGCCGTCAAAGAACGTGAGCGCAGGCATTGTACGCAACGGAGCCGTTGCGTCCCGCGAAGATCCGTTACCCATACTAATGGGCAATGCTCTCCAACAAATGTAGATTAGTAGAATATCGAACGGAAAGCCGGAAAGCGCAAGAATTGTTGTCCTTAGTGTTGGAGCGGACGGGGGCAGGAACCCTAACACGTCAGGAATAGTTGTGCCAATCCCAATGATAACGAAGATAATGGCTAGCAAATATCCGCCTAGTCTTCGGTAGTAGATGAGCGTGAACCCGCTTATTCCGATAGCCATGGCGTAGGAGTACCATACGGGTCCCAGGAAAAGAGTCGAAAACCCACTCAGAGAATATTTTCTGTCCTCTCCAATACCTGGAATCAACAAGATCGCTTGAACAAAAATCACCAATAGAACTACCAGAGCGTAACGCCGATACTTATCAGGATCAAGCGAGGGAATGATCGTCTGACCAGGCATCTTTGGTTTCAATCTTCTCAGCCACCGAACCCATCTTGTGGCCTGCACATTGTTTTTCGATGCGAAAAGACCTAGACTAGACACGAAGAGTAAGACACCAAACAGGAAGAATACTGTACCTATCGAAGCCTGAGCAAGACCGATTGGAGCCGAACTCAAATCAAAACCGATCGAAGGGGAACATAAGATACAAGCGTTTCCTGTAAGAATCAACACAGGAGAAATCAGCCACAAGCCAAAACCGCCTGCTACAGGCGCAAAAGACAGAAAGAGGATTGCCACCTTGAAACGATCGGGAATTTTTCCGAGCATGATGCAGCCATTGAACGGACCTCTCATATGAAACCGTGGAACGAAAACGTCGTAGCTGCTCCCTATGAGATCCATTCTAGTAGTTTTCTACCGTGACGCCTTCTATTCCGGAATAGTGTCTGATGTTCCGGGTTAGGACCTTTTCCGAATTCACCCTAGCTATTCCAGCGATCATGGCATCCTCAGGGTCAATTGACTGACCTGTCCTAATCTTCTCGCCATGGATCAAGCCTCCCGCGCTTGCGGATGGAGAATCCAGGACTAACTGTGGCAGAGAGGAGAGGATCGTGCTGATTTTTGATTTTTCCTCTTCAGCCTTCCTGCTCAACGCTATCCCGGCGAACATTTCGAAGATGGTTGGCGAGCTTACCGAGATGGTTACACCGCTCTCCTCGAGCTCGTCTGCCTTCTTGACAGCCTTCTGGTCCCTTATCATGAGGTCGATGATGAAGGTCGTGTCAGCGATCAAGAGCCCCGTATCCTTCGCTCCGTCTCGGCGGCTCTCTTCCTACTCCTGGCTCGGATGTCCTGAATATTAGAGCGGAGTTCGGCTCCTTCCTTAGGCGTGAGAAGGCCGACAAGGTCGAGCACCGACTTCTTACCCGCGAGTCTGTTTATCACGTCAGTGAAGCTCTCCTTCGGCCCCTTCATTGCCGCCAGCTTCGAGTAAGCCTCGTCCGAGATGGATATGTTCCTCGTGCCCATTGCCTACACACATATGTGTGTGTATAGACGCCTACTTAGGCCTTCTGGAAATATGTTTGACACTGGCCAACAAACCGGAAGTGTTGTCATAACCGCGGGACAGATAGGTCAGAGTTTTGCGACATGTGCTTGGAATGTGAACTTGTAGTGGCTGATGACTGGATTAGAGAGACGATGAAGGGAATACGAATCTAGGGCAGACTTGGCCGGGACCCAGTTGTGAAGGCGATCGTTTGCACAAAGTATGGACCCCCTAATGTTCTAGAACTTAGGGATGTAGAGAAGCCTACTCCAAAGGACAACGAGGTTCTAGTGAGGGTCCACGCCGCGTCTGTAGCGATGGGGGACTGCGAGCTGCGCGGTCTCAAACTTCCTTTCGCATGGAAGCTTCTTCTCAGAATTGGGTTTGGCATCAGAGCGCCAAGAAGGAAGATTCTCGGCCAGGAGTTAGCCGGAGAAATAGAATCGACAGGCAGAGATGTAACGCGGTTCAAGAAGGGCGACCAGGTTTTCGCCCTCACAGGCCTGCATCTCGGGGCATATGCCGAGTACGACTGTCTCAAGGAGAGCGCGATACTAGCTATCAAGCCAGCGAACATGTCCTACGAAGAGGCAGCAGTTGTCCCAGCAGGCGGACTTCATGCAATCAATTTTCTCAGAAGAGCGAACATCCAGCCCGGACAAGAGGTACTGATACGAGGCGCGGGCGGAAGCATAGGGACTGTCGCAATACAGCTCGCTAAATCTTACGGTGGGATAGTGACTGGCGTTGACCGGACTAGCAAATTGGACATGATTCGTTCTATCGGGGCGGACCAAGTCGTTGATTATGCGAAAGAGGATTTCACCAAGAATGGAAAGACCTACGACGTGGTCTTTGACGCGGTAGGTCGCTCTTCCTTCTCAAGTCTCATGAGATCAGTGAAGGGCGACGGTCTTCTTCTATTGGGCAACCCTGGTCTGTCGCAGCTGTTCCGAGGGACACGTCGGTCGAAAAAGGGCAGAAAAGTGGTGCGTTGGACAGGATCGTATCCGGTCCAAGATCTAGTCACTCTTAGGGAGCTGATTGAGGCGGGAAAACTAAGGTCAGTTATTGATCGGCGATATCCGTTAGAACAGACCGCCGAAGCTCACAGGTACGTCGACACAGGAGAAAAGCGGGGGAACGTTGTCATCAGCGTTCACTAAAGGCGAGTACACGTATAGGCGACGCGGCTCAGCGGCTACGACCGGCGACATCCGTATCACCGATCCGAAACATCCCGCTGATCCTAACATTGTCACGGACCCTCAGCCGTTCCCAAGGCGTTTCCTAGGGAATATCAGGTCGATAACGAGAATCATCTGCAATCAAGGGACACAGATCGAAACCTCGTAGCTACCCCCTAGGAGAACTTCCCAAACACGAAGTTTACGTAACGAGACTCAACTGCAATTGACATTACCCGACTGGTAACGGATCTGGTAACCGTAAATGGAAACATGAACCCGCTGGAGTGCCAAGCCGAAACGAGGGCCTTCCTTGCAATGGTTTCTGCGATAATTTCTCATCCTCTCTGCGTTTGTATTCTCGAAAAGACAAGATAATACCGGAAGTAATATCCAGCTCTGTTATTCCGTCTTGTTGTAGTTTGATGGCTAGTTCTTGTTCCATTCGTGAGGGGTTGGTGTGTAGTCGTTCGCGCCAGTCGCTCCGCTGACTCGACATCTGTAGGGTTGAGGTATCGATCGGCTATTGCTCAGACACGAGAACGAAACTATTGGACACTTGGGCCTCTTAATGATGGAATTTCAAGAACCAGAGGTCTAAGAGAAATAGACATTGATTTCCTCGATGGTGTCCTCTGCGTATTCTCTTGCACAACGACAACCCCTTCGACACTCACGGTGTTCTATCGATGCGTCGATTGGGCTTACCGTGGCCTTCAGTCGATTCTTAGCGTGATTGTAAGCGTTCTTACCAGATGATAGCTTTCTTTGCGGATCGTCAAGGATGATTAACGCACGCCCGTTCGGGAAGTCGAGTTTTTCCGATGGGATCTTAATGACGAGCATTTTGTCGAAATCACCGAAATGAATGCGTCTCGCGAGCACGTCCTTACTCCGAAACCATCGCTCGCTATCGGGATCACTCCTGTCCCAGTGGACGGGGTTCTTTCTGGTCACGAGGATCTCGGTTCTAGGGGCTAATCTGAGAAGAATATCGAGGTCGAGCTGGAACAGAACAGGGCCATAATGATTTTTTCCGCCCGCTCGGTCGTGGATGTCAACATGGTCGAGAAAGATGCGGTGCCAAATGCCATTGTTCTTATCGCTCTCATCAGAGAACTGAGCTGTCTGCTTAAGACCGCGATCCTCGACAAATCCCCGAGATACCAAACCGCCTTGCTCAAGAAACGTGCAGCTAGTTGTCACCGAATTTGCATGGTAAAGATTGGTTACTCCAATCTGTTTCAGAACGCCATATACGTCAGTTCCTTGCATGGCGACAGCCTTTCAGCAACAACCACAATGACAGTCCGGCTGAGATTCGTCGACGAAGTATTATCATGATCCATTCACTTTGGAACAGGTTTGTATTTCTTCAGCGAATTTTCAATTTGTTCCTTCGCGCTATCATCCCGAGTGTATACGCGGTACGCTTTGAATCTTGATTCCCAGAGTTTCTTTATGATCGATGTGGGTTCTTCAATTATCTGTTTGATGCCATCGTCTGTCTCAATGTATACGGTTCGGTCTGGTTCCTCTTCCAGGAAGGTGACCCGCGGCTGTTCTTTGTAGAAGATCCATTCTTGCTCGACTCCAGAGAGCTTTGATAGCCATGGAGGCATTGCGTCCTTCATCAAGTCCGTCATCATATCGGGAGGAAGATAGTCCGTTAGAGTCAATCTTTCATCCGCCATTTTTAGACTGTCCCGAGAGAACAGTCGTCTGATAATCTGACTCGTGACAGAATCGCCTCTTCGATTGGCTTTCAGTGCTTCCCACACAAAGTTATCATCATAGCCAACAAACCACCATTCATCTCTCCTTGTCTCCTCTCTTATCCTGAATAGATTTGGAAGAAGTTCTTTGACTACTAGCGTGTCAACCACCCTGTCGAGCATTAACTCGAACGCTACCACGGATTTGTGATGATAAACTGATTGAAACATGTGAAACCGCCCCAACAAGAAATCTTCAATTGCCTGCCTCCCCTTCTTGGCGACAACGAGTTTTGTTGGCTCTTGCGGCCTGTCAGATTCCAAACAGTTTAACAATCTGTCTACGTCAAAAGCGCCATACCCTACGCCGGTATGGATACTATCTCGTTGGAGATAGTCCATCTTGTCTACATCAAGACTTGAGGATGTCAAATACTGGAATAGAGGTGGCCTGCTGAAGCTCCCCTTCAAGATCGCGACTATATCTTCGGGGTTACAGATCTTGGCAATAGATTCCTTGAGTGAAGTCTCCTCTACCAGGAATGCGCCAAGTTGCTCGTGCTTGGCGTTGTCCTTGTCGATGTTCTTCATAGTCCCCTCGATTACATGAGAGAAGGGGTAGTGGCCTACATCATGTAAGAGGGCTGCAAGCCTCAGAATTTCTAGGTCCTCGTAGTCCAGGACCTCATCTTCGATCAATGAGCTAGCAATCTTGTCCATCACGTAGAGAGATCCAAGACAGTGAGAAAAGCGGCTGTGAGTCGCTCCTGGGTAGACATAACCAGCCAGGCCTAAGTGCGAGATTCTTCTGAGTCTTTGAAACAGAGGGGAATCGATAAGGAGTCTCTCTTCCTCAGTAATTCCAATGTATCCGTGAATGTTATCGTAGATTTTCTTTGAGGCTTTGAGCTTCTTGTGGGCCTTCTCTTCTATTCGGCTAGCTCCAGTCTGAGCCGCCGCCATTCCATGTCCCAGCTACAGTAGATCGACTTTCCGAAGAATTTGGTAGGCTTCCTCGACCTCATGTCGCGAGAATCTGTCGCCTTTTATATTCAACATGTATTGTATGCCTTCTTCCTTTGTTGTGGGACGAGGATATCCGTGCTTCATTAGGTAATGAACCGAAGAAAGAATCTCTAACCAGTGAGACTCATCCTTCCCATTCTTTGACCTTTTACTTACTTCTGTGAGTATGGTAGCAAATGTGTCTTTTACCTGCGGGTTAATTCTTGATATCCCTGCCCGAGCGATTCGAAAGCGCTCTTTTCCAGTAAAGAACAAAGAGTAGGCATCATCTGCCAATGATGGAGAGTAAGGCCCCCGCAGATACCAACTGAAGTGGTAACCAAGGTCTCCTCCTGATTCTTGTAGAAGGTAGATTGCTTTCTGAAGCTCCAACCTTTTGTCGAAGTCATTCTTGAAATCCTCCAGAAAATGTTCTATGTTGAAGGCTTGAATGTAGTTAGCAAGCTCCCTCTGGCTCATGAAACTCTCTCCAAAATCGTCTCGACTGGCAAATTAAGACTTGCTCAACATAAGAAATAGAGTCCTATGAACATAAGAAATTGAGGAAAAGGTCAAATTTTCGAACCGCTAGTCGGTCCGCTGACTCGACATCTGCAGGGTTGAGCCATCGTTCGGTTATCGCTCAGACATGAGAACGAAACTGCTGGAAGTGTGAGACGGCTGGCCCATTATCTGACGACCTTGGAGGATCAACATGATCACAGGGAGTTTCCAATTCCACGGCAATTCCAAGGCACTCTGGAGGGAGTATCAGGGTTCAGCAGGAGTTACTTCTGCGCCTAGGGTTTAGGTCTCAGGCTACCGCCTCGGATACTCTCTGACGGGCGGACTTGACCAGACCAATGAATCCATCAATAGTTCGGGAAATTAAGCTGAGATTTTCCGAAAGATACTTCTCGACATCCGCCTGCTGAGCCGGCCAGAGAGTAATTGATTCGTTGGTTTTGATCATGTTCTCATAATAGGTCTCCGCGAAATCATACAAGACCTCGGAACCTTCGACATGGCGATGGGTAATCAAGAGTTCAGTAGCTGGTGTTCTGAATCGAAATGCAGGGAAAGTCCGAAGCTTTTCATGTTTAGGATGTCTCTCATAGATTTCTTGAAGGTGTCCATAGGATTCCTTGTGAGTATTCAGCTCGGAGAGAAGTGCGTCAAGCCGTTGAAGGGTCTCTGCATGTTGGAGTCGCCAAGACAGACTACCTCTCCCCGAAAGAGCGTTTAGCACAGGACTATCGGGTCGACATGGATTGACCAGACAATCCTCGAGAGCCTCTCTAAACTGCCGTCTAAACTCCATTTCCTTCAACCGTTCTTCATGATAGAATAGGATAGTGTAGTGCCCGAGATCAAACGGAAGAGGCTTTTTCCCATGTTCGGCAATCATGATCGTACGATTAGTAAGACTGTGCCTAACGCCCAGCTCCCAGTAGACGTTCGGATTCATGTCAGTCAGGTCAGCAACAACTATGGGAGAGAACAGAAGATCGCTGATAATTGAGTCGATCACTTCACCACGTAGAGGTCCCGATTGACGAGCCTCGAGTTTGCCATTCTCTTCGATGAGCTGTTTCAAGTAACTGAAATGTTTGCTCCAATAATCCTCGGTATGAGTGTCGCTTGTCCCGCTGATCGGCATTATGACAAAGCAAGCTGTTTTACTGGCGGAGGTTCAGTCACATTTCCTGCCTCTTCTTCCAGAAGATTCCTCCTCTACCCGCTCTCCGAATAAGACGAATCAGTGGAATTATAGAAGCTCCTGATGCCGTTTGCCGCCTGAGCCTCTAGGACCGCTCAAAGTCCCCTTCCTCCTTTCCCGATGCTTCGGGCGGCAATAAACAGCGCGACCAATATGAAGAGTACAGCTAACAAGGGATTGAATGACCATAGAATCACCGCCCCAACATAGATTAGCACGAATGCGAGAAGCAGAGTGATAATGGAATCTACAAGGCCCATGTTCGATCCCCCCTACGATTTCTTCCAGCTATAGCCCAAGAAAACGAGAAACACCGCTATAGCACTCTCCCAGGCATAATTGACCTCAACTCCAAGACTTCGGGCAACTTCGAATGCGACGAGACCGGCAATCGCTCCGAACACAGAATATATCGAGATGACTCGTGTGCCTGGCTGTTTTCTTATCCAACCGAATCCTCGACCGAGCAAGGGCTTTTTCAGGGGTCTGGTCGCGAGGGGAGAAGAAGAACTTACGGTGGGGAGATCTGCGACAGTTGGATGCTCATTCAAAAGAAACCAAGCCAATCTTTCTACGAAGGCGAGGGCATTGCTTACTTGTTCATGCGTCCCGTTTTCAACGGAATAGAGAACCTTGTCTCTGAGGTCAGTTACGAATGATTTTACCGGCCCGATGGCTTCCTCCGCGAGCTTGAAGTTCAAGCTCCAGTCCTCGCTGATCGTCCGTGACAAAGATCGTAGGTGACTTGCGCCAATCTTTCGTTGATTCTCTTTAGATGGATTTATCCAATACTCCTTCAGTGCAGACGCCGCCTCAAACGTCTCGACGAACAATATCTGCTCGGAGCTCAAGCCAGTCCTCTCTCTGTCGAGAAGGATGATCGATACAGTCCAGAAAATGAACGCGGCGATCAGCAATGCCGCACGGATCGGAAAATCCGACGACGAAAGAGACGATGAATTGGGATAGAGGTATAGAACGATGGTGGCAAACGGGACCCCAATAGCGCCTAGGATAAGATCGCGGATTCGGCGTTTTCTAGACGCCTTCAGTTTTGCGTTGAAATCCGCGTACTTAGAGCTAAGACCTGACTGCAGAGACAGAGTCCTCTAAAGAATCTCCAGTATGAATCCAGTTAATAGAATTGCTCTGATCGTGTCGACGAAATCCCCGGAACGGAGTATCGTTTTGCGACCAAGGGGAAGGCTGAGGGTCGTCGCTTCAAGGTCATCCTAGTTGGATTATCTCATCTTGCGGCTTTGACAGTTCCTGGTACCCGTTCGATGTCACAAGAACATCCTGCTCCAAGTTGCAGGTGCCGAACTTGCTCGTCACGGACGGCTCTACGGTGAAGACCATGTCCCGCTGAACTTGTTTCTCTCCCTGCTTACCATACCTGTTCGGCCATCTGGGACCTAGGAGGGGACCGATCTCGTGAGTGCTCCTTCCGAGCACGTGGCCCAATGCGTGTTTGTATTCTGGATAGCGTCTCTTGACGATTAGGCTTCTCCCTGCCTGGTCAACCTTGTAACCCGGGACCCCAGGCTTCAAAGCGGCGAGAGCGGCATCATTCGCATCACGAGCAGTCTTGAACATCTGCTCCACGCCCTTCGGTACTCGTCCAGAGCCGACGAAATAGTTTCTCTGGATGTCGCTACAATACCCGTCATACTTGACGCCAAAGTCCAGCTTGACAAAATCGCCGTTCTTAATCCTAGTACCGTAGTATCCCACGTGGGCCATAGGGGCGTTGCCGACCACGACGGAGGGGCATCGATCATAGGCCCATGCAGAATCCAATTTTCTCTCAGTCAGAAGCTTGTGCGCAAACATGTGGACATCCTTGTCCCTCTTGCCCGGCTTGATCGCGGCCTCAATAGAATCATAGATCTTCTCACATTCTGCAATCGACTTCTTCACTAGTTCGACCTCAGCTGGTATCAGCCTCGCCCGTAAAGCAATCGCGAGATCCTCTCCAGATACTAGGCGTTTTGAGTAATCTTTCAAAGCGGCCTTGAGGTACCTTTCCATACCCGACGTTAGTCCATCGGCTGCACCCTCATCATAGCTTGTGTTTACAGCAATCTTCTTCGGCTTCCTCCTCCTGACAAACTCGTTCAGTTTGAGTGCCGCGCCTTCGCTACCATACCCAATTATTTCATCGTAGAACTTCTGCTGCCTGACCGTCTCTTCTTCGAGACTCCCAACAATAGCCGTCTTCGTCCCGGACCGCTCGATGATGGCGGCTGAACGCCAGGTCAGGTCGCTGAATCGGAGATCCTGCACCAACGGGTCCTCGTTCCCTTCCCGCGTGAACGTAATCCACATGTCAACCCCTTGCGCCTCCATGGTGTCCCTGACGAGCTTCAGCTTCTTCCTCAGGAACTCTATCTTGAGGGAAGATCCAGCGAGTTTCACGCGTTGCATCTTGGAACGAACGAACTTATCGTTTTGCCTTCAGCAACCAGCCACACCATTCGCCCCATCTGGTTAGTTCAACTCTACGCTATTCGCAAGTGGGAGCTTACACGGACTATTCCAAGTCCTCAGAATTAGGAATTGACCTAGGAACGCCAGAAATCCTTTTTTCTCTGATTTCCAATCCTAATGGTGCTTGATAATGAAGCTTCGACCATTCACAGTCGCCCTTACCGCTTTCCTCGTTATCGTTGCATATGCCTCGGTCGCTCAATTTCTCGGACTCTCCTACTGGAGACCGAACATTACTACTGATGTGGGCATAGTTGAGTATCTCTTACTCGCCCTAATCGGAGTCGGACTGGTAAGTCTTGCAAAGAGGGAGAGCCGGAGAGTTAGTCATGCATAGGCCAGAACGAATCGGTGCACTCATCATTGCCTTCGCTTTCTTCACGCTCTACTTGGCCTTTGCAAGCTTGGTGACCTTCCTCGGGTTGCCTCTGCCCCTCGGTTCGGTTGGGACTGAAGTCGTCCTGCTAATGGTAATTTTCACCGTACTCTCAGCCGCCTTCATCGGTAAGAGACGGCAGAAACAGCAAACAAATCCCACAAAATCGGTGTGACTGGTACGTACAAGCCAGACCGAGTTGGGGCATTGGTCTTTGCTTTCGTTGCCTTCTCTCTCTACGTGGACTTAGCGAACGTCATAACCGGGTTGTCTCTGGCTTCACTCCCGCTTGGTACAGTTGGGTCGTCTTGGAACGGGAGCACTGCGATAGTGACGCTCGGGGGATTCAACGCTGGTGTTGTATATCTCTATGTTATTCGCCAACGAAAGCGTGCCCAGACATCTCCAAGTCCTCAGAAGTAGGATTTGGCTCAGAGTAGAATCAGATTGACGCGAGAGTTGAAGTCGAGAGATCATGAGTGAAGACGAGACTTACCTCGGTGGTTTCTACATGCCTTTTGGAGTCTCAATCGGTCATATCGGTCTAAAGTCTCTACTCGGCCCACCTGGTCTGGGCCCACCGGTTCTGGGAGCGGGAGTCTATGCTACCAATGGGAGGCTGTTCATAATTGGACCTGGCAAGGCCAGCTTTCCTTCCAGTCTGAACAAGATTGCCCCTGGTTGCAATAAGTCAGATTTCGTTCCTTCAACTTTGACCATGGATCAGAATAACGCCCTAATTGGGACGTTGATAGAGAACAGAATGTTCGAATTTAGCAGAGACCAAATTTCACAGATAGAATTGAAGAGGCCGGGTCTTCTCGGAGGGGGATGGTTGAAGATAACGTCAGCGGATGGACAAGCCCTGGAGATTAGGATAACCGCCAAGATGGTGTATGAATGGGCTGTCAGACTTGTACAAGCGTTCAAGCCTGAAGCAGTAACACTGGACTGAGAAACAAAGAGGCCGTCAGTTGCACTCTTGCTATTACATACAATGCTAAATCGGCGGGTAGCCTCGCGTCCACAACCATAGAACAACGGCAATGATTCCTACGATCAGCAAAGCGGCAAGAAGCACTGTCCACCAAGACAACTCTTGAGGCTCAGTCAACGGTGGATTGAGGGCTGCTGCAAGACCTGTGAAACTCCCGCCGCTGATGATAACATCCTCTTGTCCCTTCATTCTCCAACTCGGGTCTAGCGGCTTCCTAACTTTTTCGTGGTCGCCTCCGGTCAAAGACAATCGAGTTATCGAATCAGTCTTGCCGAGTTGAGGATGAATACGAGTTCTGAGACTACGTGGATGCCAGCGGCAAATAATGGATTGAGCAGACCGTCGAAGGCCAGGCCGAGCCCGATTCCATCCACGATCAGTGTTCCATAGAAATTCTGCATGATCACACCGTAAGCCTGCTTGCTTGCCTTGACAATTGTCGGAATCTTTCCAAGATCATTCGTCATGAGAACAATGTCCGCTTCTTCGATTGCGATATCTGTCCCAGCACCCATTCCAACACCGACGTTCGCGAGAGCCAGGGCTGGAGCGTCGTTGACGCCATCGCCAACCATGACAATCCTTCGTCCTGAACCCGATAGTTGTTCAATGTAAGAGACCTTGTCGGCGGGCAGAAGCTCAGCGTGAACCTCATCGATTCCGACCTGTTCCCCGACACTCCTTGACGCGACCTTATTGTCACCTGTGAGCATGATAGTCGACAAACCCATTCTTCCCAACTCCTTGACTGCTTCTCGGCTCTCGTTTCTGATCTTGTCGGAGATTCCAATCACTCCGCAGATTCTTCCTCCGTGAGCAACTAGAACCGTGGTTTTTCCTTCTGAGACCTTGCTGGTAATGGTTGCATCGACATCGTTCGATAATGCGATGTGTTGCTCGTTCATGAGGAGACTGTTTCCGACGATGACCTGTTCTCCGTCATACCATGACACTATGCCCTTCCCAGCCATGTAGTCCGATGAACTAGTGGACCCTGAAATGACTCCGAGGGCCTGTGCCTTCGCAACTATCGCGTGTGCAAGAGGATGCTTGGAGAACTTTTCTGCGGCGGAAGCATAAGTCAGAACCTGCTCTCTTGAGCATCCATTAAGTCCCACTACATCAGTCACTTCCGGATCACCGAACGTGAGCGTTCCCGTCTTATCGATCACGACAGTATCGACCTTGCTCATCTCCTGAACGTAGACCCCACCTTTCACAATGACACCTCTCTTCGCAAGGCCTCCCATGACTGCTACGATGGCAAGAGGCGTGCCTGCAGCGACGCCACATGCCCCAGCAACAACAATGACCGATATGGTTGAAATGAGGTTCCGGGTCACGAGAAAGGTGATTACTGCAAAGATGATCGTAAACTCTACTAGCCAAGCGGCAAGTTTGTCCGATATCCTCTGGATGGGCGCCTTCCTGCTCTCAGCCTCTTCCACCAGCTTGATGATCTGGCCGAAGACAGTCTCAGTTCCCACCTTCTCAGTCCGTACCTCAAAGATGCCCGACTCGTCAACACTTCCAGCGAACACTCTACTGCCAACCATCTTCTCAACAGCAATTGCTTCTCCTGTTATGGCAGACTGATTTACGAATCCAGATCCCTTGACGAGGGCTCCGTCAACCGGAATTCGCTCCCCGTCTCTGACAATTACGGTTTCACCTGGCTGAATCGTCTCTACATCGGTCTCGACCTCTTTTCCATTCCGTCTTACAAGGGCCCTCCTCGGAATCGACCTCTCTAGTTTGACAATCGTCGCCCTTCCTTTGTCAACAGCGTAAGCTTCTATGAACTCTGAGAGCAGAACGAAAAAAGTCACCACAACCGCGGCCGTAAACTGGCCCACAAGGAGTGAGGCAACTATCGCCACGGTCATTGAGACCTCCATGTTTATCGATCGGTGGCGGATCGAATGGAATGTTTCTACAAAGACAGGATACCCGCCTACAAGGGTAGCCCCAATCGCCACAAAGTCAATCGGTGAGAAGCTGCGCCAGAATTCCAGATAGCTGAAAAGCGCCGCGAGGCCCATCAGAGAGAGCCGGATCTCATCTTCTCTATTCTTAGGAGGTTCGCGGACAAGCGGACCTTTCATCCCTTCGAGCACAGGGAGTTCATTTCTCGGAGTGCTCATCTGCTGCTTGCGACCACTTGTTGAAGTGAGAGACCATTTCCTGACAGCCCATTATATGCGTACCCTTCCTTATACGATGGAAGATCGAATCTCTGCTCATGGGCCGGACCGTTGAGATCGAAGTTCGAGAGTTAGGACCGGATCTATTGCAAGACTATCTGCAATTCTTTGATCAGGCTTTTTCCGACTTTCCCCAATGGGCCGACTGCTACTGCGGCTTCTACGATACTTCTGAGGCTAATTGGGACGCGACATCTAGCGCTGGTCCGGAACATAGAGCCGCTCGGTCCGCGCTGATTAGCGCTGGCAAAGCTCAGGGATTACTTGCCTACATTGATGATAGACCCGTAGGCTGGTGTAATGCTCAGCCCCGGGCCAGCTTTGTAAATATGCGATCGTATAGAGTCGCGTTGACGGACCCGGGAGAGCCAGTCGGGTCCATAATGTGTTTCGTTGTATCACCCGGTTACAGAGGAAGGGGTGTCTGCACAACACTTCTACGTGCCGCCTGTGACAAGTTTCGTCGAGACGGCATAAAGATAGCGGAAGGATATCCGACGACTAATGCTCAGAAGAGATTTGGAGAGATTCCGTGGGCAGAAGCGAACTACAAAGGACCATTAAACGCGTACTTGAAGAACGGGTTCAAGATTCATCGGCAACTCGAAGTATTCGCGATCGTGAGAAAACAACTCTGAATCTCAGTCCTCCACGCATGGATCTCGATTGCGTTTTTCAAGAACAACCTCATGCGCGATAGTGAGTAATGGATATGTAGCCTATGCTGTAGAACCGATAAATATCAAGCTCGATCGAATCCTTATGTTCGCGAGCAGATGATCGAGAGTTGAGCCAGACTAATAGGAAGGACGAAGGTGCTGAAGAGATCTTGGAGAAGGGTCTCATCGCAGCAGGGATAATTTTCGCTTCGACTCTGGCGGGTCCGTTATGGGCAACCTTGACAATCAATGCGCCCACCTATAATCAGGACCTTCAGGCTACTCTCTTTGGCTTCCTTGTAGGTGTCATCCTCGTCTTGACTGCTCTACTTGCAAAGACGAAATAACAGCTTCAACGTTCTCGCTTTCTGTCGCGTGCTTCTCGGTCCACCCGTGGTCGCAGTGGGGCGCGAACTCCCAATCGCAATAGTGCGGGATGGACTTGCCGTGTAGGAAAAGAAATCCGTTCCCGATCAGAACAGGGTTATTCTTCAGCGCCATTTGTGGAGAAGCATTTCCGCTTCCTCCACGAGTTCCTTCATGATGGCTCCTACCGGTTTGACGTTTTTCACTCCACTCACTGATTCTCCCGCCCAGTGCGGCATAGCCTTGAAAGTTCCAGTAGTCTCGCTGGTCATGGTGAAAGACTCCAGGGGTTTCACGGGCACCATTTCGCCGGTTGAGATGAGCTTCTTGTGTCCCACGATGTCGCCTTTGAACTTCTGAGCTTCTTCTATGCAGAAGCGAAGGACTCTGTGAGGTGCGTTGGGCCAGCCTTCCGAGAAAGCCTCTGTCACAACAGTGTCCTCCGGCTCGCCCGCAATCAAAGCCTTCACATATTCAGGATGCGCCCCCGCTTCTGTAGCTGCAATGAATCGCGTCCCGACTCTTACTCCAGAAGCTCCAGCAGCCAAGACCGCGGCCAGAGCTCGGCCGCTGCCTATGCCACCTGCTGCTAACACCGGGACCTTGACCGAATCCAAGACCTGACTCAACAACGTCAGAAGACTAACCTTCCCCCGAACGTGCCCACCAGCCTCAATTCCTTGCGCCACTATCATGTCGCAACCAGCTTCCGCGGCAGCAACCGCTTCCTCGTTCGAGCCCACTTGCCACGAAGCCAACGCACCTCCCTTGTGCACTAGATCAACCAGCGAAGGGTCCGGTTGGCGATAGAAGAACTCGACAACCTTCACAAGCTTGGACGCCGTCTCCACCTGTTCGTGAATCTCGTTAAGATCGGAGACGAAGGCTTCTGGAATCAGAAAGTTGGCTCCAAAGACGCCAGACGTACGCCGCCGCATGTCCTCAAACACCTCGGTCATTTGGTTGGGGTCGAAGGACCCAGCGTAAACCATGCCCAAACCTCCAGCCTCCGAGACTGCGGTTGCCAGTTGGGGCCGAGCTAGACCTCCAATAGCAGCCTGTTGTATTGGTACCTTGCAGCCAGTTAGATCGGTGAATCTTGTTTTTAGCATCTTACGAACGGGTTCACCGGACTACCGGTACACAGTTAGACTTTTCCTGATTGGCTCGGCTCAGGCAGCGACTAACGGGCTGTTGACGATTTCCATTCGATGAGCCAGCTCTAGTAGAATGTCCACTCGCCTCTCTAGGTCGGGATATAGGCTGAGAAGTCCATGTCCGCTACCTCCCACGAATAGTCCCGCAAGATTATTCGTCGTTGCACCACTTGAATCTGAATTGGCCTTAACGATGGCAGATGCAAGTGCTAGAGGCTTTCCTGTGAATTCAACAGACACTCTGTCGGCCCAGAGTTCACGTTCCCTGTGAACCGCTGCTTCCACGAGCCTCAGCACGGGGTCGAATGGGAAAGCCACTCTCGCTAGTTTCGCGAGGCCTTTGGCAGCTGAATCGCCGTTTTTGATGTGCGACAACTCGTGAGCGAGGACAGCGTCGGTCTCGTCGGAAGACAAGGACCCTGCGAGCTTCCCAGACATTGCAACCACTCCTTGCCCGCTCAAGCTGATCGAGAAAGCACTACCGGACAGCGCCTCCCGCAGAGAGACTCCGGACACTCCCATCTTATCAGAGAGAGTGCCGAAACCGGTGGCAATCCCGGAAAGCGACACGGGTGCAGCCGTCATTCTCTCCAACATTCGTGAGAAAGTGTATCTGCGCGCAATGAACGTCATCATGGTAGCAAATCCTAGTGATACCAACAACGAGCTTCCAAGCACTGTGCGAACCGTTAACTGAGGATAATCCCAATAGTTCTGGAGCAGTGCGGTGCACACTAAGAAACTCGTTCCTAGAAACGACCAGAAGAATAGCGATGACACTAGCATCGGCTGCAATAGCCGGGAACGTCTCGACGGATTGTAACCCTGAAAAGAGTAGAGAGCATAACAAGCAAATTCGACAGCAGCGACTCCCCCTAAGATCCCTAGGGTGGTAGGCGCAAGGAAGAAGACTCGATAGAGGTCTAGGTCGATCGTTGTTTTGATCCCTTCCGGATCTTCTCCTCTAAACGCTTCAATTCATCCTTCGGAATATCATCCACATAGTCTGACAGAGTGGAAATGACTGTAGGACCGAAAGCTGTCAGGAGCCGGTCAACGAATCCCTTGACAACTCTGCCTTTCACTTTCTCTTCGGAATGGAGCATGTAGATGTAGCGGGAACCGCCTCTGCCAATGGCCTCGTCCCTAGCAAGCATTCCCTTCTTGTGGAGCCGATCGAGGGTTGTGCTGATTGTCGAGTAGGCGAGTCCTCGTGAGGGCTCGAGGTCCTTAGCCACTTGTCGGGCCGAGGCTTTGCCCTGGCGAAGAACGCTTCCGAGAACCGCTGCTTCTAGGTCGCCGAGCTCCATGGACAGAGAGAGTTGCGCATAGCCGGCATATAAGTTTCTATCCTTGTCGCAACTCTTTGAGGGCTCTGCGGCTGAGCGAGAACGGATTTGTGTAAAGATTTCAATCTACTTGCAGACTTCAGGAGACTTTGGTTAGGATGCTATGGGAATGAGAAAGCGGAGAGACTATTTTTTCGATTCTGCAACAAGCCGAGGTAGCTTGGGTGAATACATCGATTGTCCAGAGGGAGGCGAGCCTTTAGTGATCGAGGAAGACGAGGGACGACAGCTCGCGTTTTGCTACCGGCATGTGATAGCGTGCTATGTTGGGAAGGGTTGGGATAAGGAGAAGGGGAACAGAGAATAACGAGAACTCGATAAGCTCATGGAATCGATCAAGAATGATCCTCTGATTGGGTTGAGAGTACATGTAGGCATCGATGAGGATGGGCTACCTTACCCTCCCAAACTCCCTAACGGAACCATAACTGAGAAGCTGACTGTTAAAGGCACTCCATACCACCTGTACCTTGTTCATCTTGACAAACCGATTAGATACGTCAGACCTGAAAAGGCGAGAGACTGGATTCTTACCGATTTATTGATCCAACCCAGACATAAGGGATACGACTTGGACCTCTTGCTAAAGAAACCAGAGGAGGCTGTTACTGTAATGATAACGAATCATTCAAACGGCGTGTACTTTGCCATAGGAGGCGTCAGTAGCGAGCACCCAAAATCCGATTAACTTACAAACTTCAGGAACCTTTAGAGCTTATGTTTTCATAACCACACGCGAACCCCGAAAAGTCGTCCAGTCAGCTAGGAAGATTCATGGAGTAGCGAAGACAGATGCTTTATTCGGAACATCTGATGCAAGAGCCATTGTTGAAGGAAGAGACATAGCTACGACGGATGCGGTGATCGATAAGATCGCGTTGGTCCAGCACGTTCTGGGAACGGATTCCAAAGTCGCTCGATGGATTGAGTAGATATCCGGCTTTCCACGACGAGCGATTCGACCTCGAAAGAGGTCCTTCTCGATCGATACTCTAGAGCATTTCTGCTCCTTGTGTCGGGAATAAATGTTGTACTCGGCGTGGTATTCTACACCTATCCTGCTTTCATTATTTCCTACTGGTTGTGGCCGGTGAAGGATTTAGCGATCAGGTTCTTGGGTGCAATTTTTCTGGCGATCGCTTTCGGTTGCTGGTCAGCAGTCCACGCTAGGCAGTGGCAGAGAGCCAAGATACTGGTGCTCGTCGGCGGGACCTTCTTCGGCATAACAGGCATTGTCTCCCTTGTCAGAGGAATCACTGTAAGCAGTGACGCCTCAACCTGGGTATGGATGGGATATTTCCTAATCGCCGCAGCCGGTTGCTTTCTTCTGTTGCAACGATATGGATGGCATCGTAGACAAGCGGAGACTCCGACGTCGACAATGCCAAGAGGTGCCCGATTGTTCTTCGGGATTCAGACCGGCGCTGTTGGAATTTTTGGGATCATGATGTTGCTGGTGCCAGGTTTGGCGCAGCAGGAGTTCTGGCCGTGGAAGGTGTATGTGTCCACTCTGCAGACATTCGCAGCATTGTTTCTAGCGACGTGCCTAGCGACAGGATGGGCCACTCGGCAGAAGGACCCTGGAAGAATCAAAGTATTATTGCCCCTAGATGCCGTGTTCCCATCTCTAGCCCTAGTGGCGGTAGCCATCAGCTGGAGTGTCATCGCTGTTGAGAGTCCCAGCCCGCTAGTGACGGGCGTGTGGGTCGG
>Ga0209237_1000184_pt1 | contig 32006 bp, 33 predicted proteins | sample GraSoi013_1_40cm_2_FD_185820 | JGI IMG/M metagenome (GOLD analysis project Ga0209237, IMG submission 185820) | Grasslands soil microbial communities from the Angelo Coastal Reserve, California, USA - Sample 10_02_2013_1_40cm (SPAdes) (version 2) | ecosystem: Environmental > Terrestrial > Soil >...
CCAGCAAAGCGCCGGAAGGACGGCACCTTCAAGGACATCGCGCACCCGCTCAACAGCGACACCCGCGAGCGGATGGAAAAGGTCATCCTGGCGGAGTACGAGCGCGAGCTGACGCGGGGCACCCCGTCGACGTCCGCCGCGGCCGCGAGCGGATAGCCCTGGCTCGTTCCGGTAGACCCGCCGACGCGGCTCGTTGTAGAAGGCCGCGCATGCCCGAGACCGAGTCGGACCTCGTCGTCTTCTCCGGGAACTCGAACAAGCCGCTGGTGAAGGAGATCTGCGATTACCTGAGGATCACGCTCGGGCGCTGCGACGTGGGCAGGTTCTCGGACGGGGAGATCCAGATCGAGATCGCCGAGAACGTTCGCGGGCGGGACGTCTTCCTCGTGCAGAGCACCTCCACCCCGGTGAATGACCACCTGATGGAGCTGCTGATCATGATCGACGCTGCCCGGCGGGCATCGGCGGCTTCAATCACCGCCGTGGTGCCCTATTTCGGGTACGCGCGGCAGGACCGGAAAGTCGCTCCCCGCACGCCCATCACCGCGCGGCTGGTGGCGGACTTGATCACCTCCGCCGGCGCCGATCGCTTTCTCTCCATGGATCTGCACGCGGGCCAGATCCAGGGCTTCTTCGACATGCCCTCGGATCACCTGTACGCCTCGCCCATCCTGCTCGACGACATGAAGCGCAAGTACGGGTCGCGTCCGGATGAAGTCGTCGTCGTCAGCCCGGACGCGGGCGGCGTGGAACGCGCTCGTGCGTTCGCCAAGCGCCTGGGCGCGACCCTCGCCATCGTGGACAAGCGGCGGCCCAAGGCCAACGTCGCGGAAGTCATGCAGATCGTCGGCGATGTCCGGGGAAAGACCGCCATCCTGCTCGACGACATGATCGACACCGCGGGTACCCTCACGCTGGGAGCCAAAGCCCTGGACGAGTCCGGCGCCCGCCGAATCGTCGCTTATGCCGTCCACCCCGTCTTGTCGGGACCCGCGGTGGAGCGCATCCAGTCCTCCGTCATCGAGGAAGTCGTCGTCACCAACACCATCCCGCTGCGGGAGAACGCCCTCGCCTGCAGGAAGATCACGCAGCTGTCGGTCGCGAAGATCTTCGGCGAGGCCATCCGGCGCATCCACAGCGGCGACTCGCTCAGCTCGCTGTTCGTCTGATTTTTCCGGGCGCCGCGAGCCCGGTGACACGTCATCTAGACTGGTCGAGATGCTCGCGAAGCGAGGCGTGCCGACGCACGATCGCATCCGAGATGGAGAAGATCTGCCGGTTTGGCCGCTGACCGCGTTCGCTCAAATCGCCTGTGATCAAGGCGACCTTCACACGCGGCTTTGGGTGACCTGGCGTGACGACCGTCGTGAAGAACGCCGTCGGAACATCGCTACCGGACTCGAAAACAGTTCCGACCAGCCGCAGACCCCTCGGAATCGTTCAGGAACGGCGCGCATCGACTGTCAAGCATGGCTGAGTTCATCCTGCAGCACGGCTACACCGTCCTGTTCGTCGTCGGTCTGATCGCGCAGCTCGGAGCGCCGGTCCCGGCTACGCCCGTGCTGCTCGCGGCGGGTGCCCTCGCCAAGGAGGGGCAGCTTTCCCTCGCCGCCGCGATCGCCATCTCCGTGGGTGCCTCCGCGCTAGGCCATCTCGTCTGGTACGAGGCTGGACGAAGGCGCGGCGTCGCAGTGCTGCGCCTCATCTGCCGGATCTCCATCGAGCCCGATTCATGCGTGCGCCGGACCGAGGATTTTTTCGCCCGGCATGGCGCGCGCGCCCTCGTCGCGGCGCCGTTCGTTCCGGGTTTGGGGGCCGTCGCCCCACCGTTGGCGGGAATGGCGGGGATGCCGCTGGCACGCTTCGTGCTGCTGGATTCGCTCGGCGCAGTCCTCTGGTCCGCGCTGTTCGCGGGCCTCGGATTCCTGGCTGGCCCGGAGCTGATCGCGCTGGTCCAGGTCGGCCTGCGGTTCGGCGTCTGGCTCGGGCTGGCTGGCGGCGTCGTCCTCGGGCTGTGGCTGGGGTGGAAGATCGCCCAGCGGAGCGCGGTGGCGCGCGCCGCCGTGGTTGCGCGCATCGAGGCTGACGATCTCTTGGCGCGGCTCGATTCCGATGACCCCCCAGTCGTCGTCGACCTGCGCGGCGAGATCACGCGCGGCGATGAGTCCCTTCCGGGCGCACATCCGGTGGCGGCGCGCGACCTCCCGCGCTGGGCGGAGGGAGTGCCGCGCGACAAGGAGATCGTCGTCGCCTGCGATTGACCGAACGAGGTCTCGAGCGCCCGTGCGGCGTTCACGTTGATCGAGCTCGGGTTCCGGCGCGCCCGGGCGCTGCGTGGCGGAGTGCAGCGATGGCGCAACCTCGGATTCCCGGTCGCGCCCCTCCCGGCGCCTTCCCCAGGGCTCCTTGCGGCCCCGGCCCTGCGGAACGGGTAAACGTCGTAGTCCGTAGTTGTTCCGCGGCGCTGTTGCGCCGCGGTGTTGGGCATGCTAAAAGCCCGCGCTCTTTGTAGTTCGGGCGCTTTTCGCAAACCCCGGCACCGTCAATCCCATGCACGCGCCTGCCCGGCGCGGCGGCGGCGGCCGGCAACGAAGGAGAAGTCATGGCGAACGACGTCAGCACGCTCACCGCCCAGAAACGCGACCAGGCGGGCAAGGGCCCCTCGCACCGGCTGCGCGCGAAAGGTCTCATCCCCGCGGTCTGCTACGGCCCGTACGAGCAGCCGCTGCACGTGGCGGTGGATCCGGAGGCGATCAAGAAGGCCATCTCCACGCCGCACAAGTTCAACACCGTCATCCAGCTGCAGGTCGACGGCGGCGAGACCCGCACGGTGCTGTTCAAGGACTTCGAGAAGGACCCGGTGGACGGCCAGATGCTCCATGCGGATTTCCTCGAAGTCCGGATGGACAAGGACGTGGTGGTGAACGTGCCCGTCGTGCTGACCGGCAAGCCGGAGGGCGTGACGGCTGGCGGCATCCTCCAGCAGGTCGCGCGTACCCTCCCCGTCCAGTGCAAGCCGAGCGACATCCCGGAGAAGATCGAGGTGGACGTCTCGGCGCTGAAGATCGCCGAGTCCTTGCACATCAAGGACGTGAAGATGCCGGCGGGCGTGCAACTCAAGCTCCGCGGAGATCAGACCATCGCGGTGGTCAACGTTCCGGAGAAGGAGGAGGAGGCGCCCAAGCCGGTCGCCGCCGCCGCCGTTCCGGGCGCGGAGGGGGCTGCTGCTCCGGCGGCTGCGGGTGCCGCGGCTCCGGCCCCCGGTGCCCCTGCGGCTCCGGGCGCACCCGCTGCCCCGGCTGCCGGCGCCGCGAAGGCTCCCGCCGCGGACAAGGGCGCCAAGAAGTAAGCGGTGCGCCTCCTCGTCGGCCTCGGCAATCCGGGCCCGAAGTACGAGCGCACCCGCCACAACATCGGCTTTCGTGTCGCCAGGGAGGCGGCGCGGAAGCTGGGCACGGAGCTCGGCGCGAACTCCCGCTGGAATGCACTGGTGGGCAAGGCGCGGGACATTGCGGTGCTGCTCCCGCAGGCGTTCATGAACCTGAGCGGCGAGGCGGTGGGACAGGCGGCGCGGTTCTGGAAGGTGCCGGCCGACGGGATCCTGGTGGTGCACGACGAGATCGACCTGGAGTTCGGTCGGATCCAGGTGAAGCAGGGAGGCGGCGACGCGGGGCACAACGGGTTGGGGAGCATCCGGGGGCACCTCGGGACTGGAGACACCCTGCGGTTGCGCTTCGGGGTGGGCAGGCCGCCCGAGCAGTGGGAAGGAGCGGACTGGGTGCTGGCGAAGTTCTCCTCCGCGGAGGAGAAGGCGCTCGAAGAGTTGGTCCCGCTCGCCGCCGACGCGGCGATTGCAGCGCTCGTGGAAGGACCTGTGGCGGCGGCGAACAAGTACAACCGGCGACCGCAGAGGCGACCGGAGGACGAAGTCGAAGATGTTGGCAAGAAGTGAACCGAACCTCGCTCCCGGCACGGTCCGGGGGCTTTACCCATGAGGGAAGCAATGCAGCAGATCGAGACGCAGAGCAGCGGAGGCCCGCCGCAGCACGCCAAGGGAACGATGCTGCGCGAGTACGAGACGATCTTCCTCGTCCGGCCGGACCTCGCGGAGGATCTGGTGGACAAGATCGTCGAGCGCATGCGCGGCATCGTGCACCGCGACGGCGGCAAGGTGATCAAGGTGGAGAACTGGGGGAAGAAGAAGACCGCGTACGAGGTCCAGCGGAACTTCCGCGCGATCTTCATCCGGTTCCTTTACCTGGGGGGCACCGGCGCCGTGGCGGAGTTCGAGCGCAACCTGCGCATGACCGACGACGTGATGAAATACCAGTCCGTGAAGGTCGCCGACGAGGTGGACGCCTCGACGCGCGCGGTGGAGGCAGACGTGAAGCTCCCCGGCGATCCGGAGATGCCCGAGCGGGCCGGCCGCGAGCCGGAAGGCTTCGGCGCCGCGGACTTCGGCGGGCGGCGTGACGATCTGGGCGACGAGGGCGAGCTCCCCCCCGAGGCGGAGTAAGGAGGCGATGGCGATGAGCGACATGAAGAGGGAGATGGCCTTCGGCGATCGCGTCGGCGGTGCCGGCAGGGCCGGAGCGGGCGGATCGCGCGGCGGTTCCCGCGAGGAGCGGGGCGGCGGCGGCGATCTGGAACGCGGCGCCGGCCGCGGCTTCGGCCGGCGCAAGGTGTGCCGCTACTGCGCGGACAAGAACCTCAAGGTCGACTACAAGAACGCGGCCGATCTGAAGTACTTCATCACGGAGCGGGGCAAGATCGTGCCGCGGCGGATCTCCGGGAACTGCGCTCGCCACCAGCGTGAGGTCGCCACGGCGATCAAGCGCGGGCGGCAGGTGGCGCTGTTGCCCTTCACCGTCATGCAGCACCAGTAGGAGGCGCGCACATGAAGGTCATCCTGACGAAGGACCTGGAGAACCTGGGGCGCGCGGGGGCGCTGGTCGACGTGAAGCCCGGCTACGGCCGCAACTACCTCTTGCCGCGCAACCTGGCGGTGCTCGCGACGGCGAAGAACATCCGCCAGCTCGAGCACCAGAAGGCCGGCATCCTGGCGCGCGCGTCGAAGGAGAAGCAGAACATGAGCGCGATGGCCGAGAAGCTCTCGGCCATCGAGGTCAGGCTCACGCGGAAGGTGGGCGAGCAGAACAGGCTCTTCGGCTCGGTCACCTCCAAGGACGTGCACGAGCAGCTCGTCTCGCAGGGATACGCGGTCGAGCGGAAGCAGGTGCATCTGCCCGAGCCGCTCAAGGAAGTCGGCACCCACGAGGTGGAAGTTAAGCTCCACCCCGAGGTGGTGGCGAAGGTGAAGGTGACCATCGCGCCGGAGGCGTAGCGGGTTTTTGCGTGCCCTTTTCTGACCTCGGGTACGGTGTAAGCCTGCGCGGGGGCGCTCCCGAAAGGTGCGCCCCTGTTCATTTTGCCCGCTTCTCGAGCGGGCGGTATGCTGCGCGCCGCCCCATGCGGATCCTGCTGGCCATCGCCGGGCTCGCCGGCGCCCTGCATGCCTCGCCACATCAGAAGTCGCCGCGCGCGGCGATCGCGGGAGCACCGGCACCGGCGGCGCGGCCGGATGCGACCACCAGCTTGCCTGCCGGGCCACCCGTCCAGGCCGGCCCTCTGCAGCCGCGCCCTCAGCCGCTCCCGGTCCCGCCGCGGCGCTTCGGGCGTTTCGATCTCGACATGCCGTTCGCGCAATTGCGAGCCATGCCCGATCTCGCGGACTGCGCGGCAGCCCTCGCCGCACCGGCGGGTCATGCGGAGTGCGCCTTGCCGCGGGCGGCGGACAACCTGGCGCGCGTACAGATCGCCTGGGAGGAGACGCGAACGGGCTCCGACCTGACCGCGCTGCGCCTGCTGTTCGATCCCCAGCTGGCGCCGCCGCTCACCGATCTCGAGTGGCAGCTCACGCGCGGCTGGGGCCCGCCGCTGCTCGAGCAACTGCGCCGCGAACACGACCAGAAATTCTTCACCCTGCAATGGGAGGATGCCGATCATCGCGCGACGCTGGAGGCACAGGCCCCGCGCGATCAAGCCTCGCGGGCGACGGCGGTGGTCCTCGAGCGCAAGCCGGTCCCTCTCTCGGGCGAGTTCGTCTCCCTGCATCCGAAGCCGTTCGCGAACTTCCGCGTCCGCTGGATCCGCCGCCTCGACTGGGAAGGACAGATGCACGCCGTGCTCTGGGGCACCTCGCTCACGCCTGCGCAGGAAGCGATGGGTGAACAGTCCGCCGTCTGGGTCACGCAGCGCAACTACGTGGGCATCTGGAAGCTCGAGCCGGCCAGCGGATCCCGCCCCCGGCGCTGGAAGCCGCTCTGGGAGCGCATCACCGGAGGCGATGACGACGAGCAGCCGCAGCGCGTGCTCTACGTCGACGCGCGCGACGTCACCGGCGACGGCGTCCAGGACGTGGTGGTGGAACTTTCGTGCGAGACCTGCGGGGCGACAGCGGACGAATTGATCGTGAAGACAATCCGCGCGGGCAAGCTGGTCGATCTGCTCGCCAAGCGCGATCTCTATCGCGCCAGGGTGGAGCTGGGCACGGGCCAGCTCCGCATCCGCGAGCCGGAGGGCGAGGACGACCAGGGCCTCACGGTCAGCACGTACGCCTACGACCGGGGCAAGGGCGCGTTCGTCCTCGCGCGCGAAGAGCGCACCGCGGCGCCGGGGCGCTGAGGCCGGAGGTTGCCGGCATGGGGAAGAAGCCGCCGCTGCCGCCTTGGCTCGAGCACACCGCTCTGGTGAAGAAGAAGATGAAGGAGCGCGGCTTCAAGATGGCCGACCGGGTGCAGATCTGCTCGCAGTGCGGCGAGTACGCGGAGGAGACCTGGTCGCTCAAGGGCGGTCAGGGGCTGGGCGGCCGCGACATCTGTGCCTGCATGAACTGCGGGCGGGCGCGAAGTTGGAAAGGGCAGGGCGCAGCGCGCCTGCTGGAAGAGCCGTTCGACTTGATCGGGTTTCTCGGGATTGCAGCGCGGGGCTGATGTTTGAGTCTGGAGGCCCGGTCGCCACGGGCGGCTGGCGTTAGCGAAGCGCCTTTCGCAGCTCCGCCGCCCGGCGGCGAATCTTCGGGTCGCCGGTCTCGATCTCGACGGACGCCAGGCGATCGCGCAGCGCCGGAGGCGGTTTCAGCGTTCCGGCCTTGTGGAGCTCCTCGAGCCGGCCCAGCGCCTTTTCCACCGTGTCCTCGTCCGGATGGCCGAGCAGCCGGTCCAACAGGCGCGGATCTGCGGGCATGGGGTTCGCCTTCAGGTATTCGGTCGCCGCGGCGTAGAACGCCTTCGGGTCCTCGATCGCGAACAGCTTCTTGCGCTCCTCGTCGCGCTCTTCGTCGCCGTCACCGGCCTTGCCGCGCAAGTGCTCCGGCAGAGGAGCGCCGCCCGAGAACAAGCGCTCGAGGTTGGTCTTGTACTTCGTGTACCCGGTGCTCCGCTCGAACGACTCGCGCTCCCGCTGATCGCGGCGCGAGGGTCCAGCGCGATCGCGCATCTTGTCGATCTCACGCCAGCTTTTCTTCTGCCGAGGGCGGTCGTCGTCAGTCACAGGAGCTCCACAGCGATTCACAGGATAACAAGATTGCGCTCCACAGGCTTGTTGCGCGAGGGATTGTCAGACCCTTTGCGCAGGATGGATCCGTGAGCGCATCCGCCACCGTCGTCGCCCTGCCGCACGGCCGCGTCCCGCCCCACAACCTGGACGCGGAGAAGAGCCTTCTCGGCGGCATCCTGCTCGACAGCCAGGCGTTCGCCGACGTGGTGGAAATCGTCCGCGCCGACGAGTTCTACCGCGACGGGCACCGCAAGGTCTTCGAGGCGATGAGCGCGCTGTTCGGCAACAATCAGCCCATCGACCGCATCACCGTCAAGGACGAGCTGACGGCCATGGGCGCCTTCGAGGCCGTCGGGGGCGACGAGTTCATCGATCTACTGGACAAGATCGTCCCCACTGCCGCCAACCTCGCCTGGTACGCGAAGATCATCCATGAGAAGGCGCTGGCCCGCCGCCTGATCGAGGCTGCCAGCTCCATCGCCCAGCTCGGATACGAGCAGCACGGCGACGTGGCGGAATTCGCCGACGAATGCGAGCGCCGCATCTTCGCCGTGACCGAGCAGCGGAACGCGGCCAGTTTCGTGCATGTGAAGCCGATCATCGCCGCGACGTTCAAGAACATCGAGGCGCTCTACGAGCGGCAGGAGGAGATCACCGGGATCCCGACCGGGTTCGCCGATCTCGACCGTCTCACCAGCGGTTTCCAGCCGGGCGACCTCGTCATCCTCGCGGCGAGACCTTCGATGGGGAAGGCGCAGCCGCTCGATGCGCCCGTGCTCACCCCCACCGGATACGTCCCCATGGGCGAAATCCGGGCCGGCTCGTCCGTGATCGGCGCCGACGGCAAGCCGCACCGGGTCATCGCCGTGTTTCCGCAGGGCGTGAAGACCGTGTTCCGGGTCCGCCTCGACGACGGAGCGACCGCCGAGTGCTGCGACGAGCACCTTTGGTACACCACCGCGCGCGCCGAATCGGCGAATGCGGTGCGGGAAGGATCAGTGAAGACGCTGGCGGAGATCCGGCGTACGTTGCACGTCGCCGGCGCGGCGGGCAGGCTCAACCACCGCGTCCCCATCGTTGCGCCGGTCGAGTTCGCGCCCCGCGCAGATCCGCTGTTTTTCTCGCCCTACCTCCTCGGCCTTCTGCTCGCAGATCACAGCCTGCGCGCTTTGAGCGAGCGGCCCGGCGATGGGGAAGCTGGAGCAGAAGCGGAGGGGATTGCCGTGTCGGTCGATGGCATGGTCGCCCGGATCGCGACACCGGCCCGCCGCTTCTCCGCCACCCGGCTCGCGCTCGAGCACTACGGCCTTTCGGGCCTTCGCCGCAGCGAGAATTTCATCCCCGACGACTACCTCCGTGCCACGCCGGCCGAGCGACTCGACCTCTTGCGCGGCTTGCTCGACGCCGACGGCGAGGTGGTGGACGACGACCGTGCGGTGGACTTCACGACGAGCTCGCGCCAGCTGGCGGATGGCCTGGTCTGGTTGGTCCGTTCCCTGGGCGGGGTGTCGCGCGAGGAAAAGGCTGTGCCCGATCGGGACGGTGCGACGACGGCGGTCTTCCGCGTCAGGATCTGGTTTCCAAACGGCGTCGTGCCGATCACTTCGAGGAAGCATCTGGAACGATGGAGCGCGCGGCCCGATCGCTTCCCGGGCAGGTTCATCGAATCGGTCGAACCGATCGGAGCCAAGCCATGCCAGTGCATCCTGATCGATAGCGACGATCACCTCTACGTCACATCGGATTTCGTCCTGACGCACAACACGGCGCTCTGCCTCAACATGGCGACCCACGTCGGTTGCCGCGGGCAATTCCAGAAGATGCGCTGCGGGGTGGGGATCTTCTCCCTGGAGATGCCCAAGGAACAGCTCGTCATGCGCATGCTCGCCAGCGAGGCGCGCGTGGACTCGCAGCGGATCCGCACCGGAAAGCTCATCGAGAGCGACTGGGCGAAGCTCGCGCAAGCAGCCGGCGTGCTCGCCGACGCGAACATCCACATCGACGACACGCCCGCGGTCTCCGCGCTGGAGCTGCGCGCGAAGTGCCGGCGGCTGTTCGCGAAGTACCAGAGCACCGACCAGCCCATCCGGCTGATCGTCGTCGACTACCTCCAACTGATGCGCGGCAACGAGCGGCTCGACAACCGCGAGCAGCAGATCAGCGAGATCTCACGGTCGTTGAAAGCGCTGGCGAAGGAGCTGGGGGTGCCGGTGCTCGCGCTCTCCCAGCTCAACCGCTCGCTCGAGAAACGCCCGGACAAACGGCCGATGATGAGCGACCTGCGCGAGAGCGGAGCGATCGAGCAGGACAGCGACACCATCCTCTTCATCTACCGCGAGGAGGTTTACGAAAAGGACAAGGAAGACGTGAAAGGGGTCGCGGAGATCATCATCGGCAAGCAGCGCAACGGCCCCATCGGAACCACGAACCTCGCCTTCATCCACGAGCACACCCGCTTCGAGAACCTTGCGCGGGAGTATTAGCCCTTGCGCCCGCGCACGGGAGTGCGCGGAACTGTGGAAGACGATAGCGCCCGCGGCGCGGGAAGGCCGCGGAGCGTGAACGAAGTGCCGTGCGACGGCAGTCCGGTCTGGTTCACCCGGTTGAACCACCGGCCCCAGTTCACCCGGTTGAACCGCCGCCGACCAAGCAGACCGCTCCCTCCGCCGACCGAGCGGCAGACGCCACTGTGCTATCGTCCCCGCGCCGAGGACCTATGCGCTTGACCGTCTTGCTGGCATTGCTCGCATGCGGCAGCCCCGACCGATGCCTGCCCTGTGACGGCGCGCTCACTGTCGGAGTTGAATACTTCTGCGACGGCGGCGTGTGCGGACCGGGTGAATCAGTCGGCTCCCCGTATCTTCAGTGCTCCTGCCGGACCGCCGGAGACGTCATGCATTTTATGACCATTCCAGAACCATCGGGCACGACCGCGTGTTCGGTCGCACGGTCGCAATGGGCGGCATTCGCCGCGGCCAACTGCCATTAGGGTTACACACCCGTGCACCCCGTGCTGCGGGCGGAAGGCAACCACGCTGTACAGTTCCGCGCACTCCCGTGCGCGGCGCATGCCGTGCGCGGTGCTAGACTTCCCCGCTAGCCCCGCCTCCCCCGGAACGGCCTCCGCCGCCGCCCGAGAAGCCGCCGCCTCCTCCACCGCCGCCACCCCATCCGCCGCCGCGGCCGCCGGTGACCACCGTCACCTGCTTGCGCGGCAGCACCTTGTCGTACTCGCGGCGGTATCCGCAGCTCCGATTGGTGCAGGCCTGTATCACGTGCGCGACGCCCTCGCTCCAGTACGTGGGGGGTGACACGAGGTCTTCTTCGATGACCATCCACGACCCGTCCTTCGGGCACTTGTGCGCGCGGATGGATGCCCAGATGACGGCGTTGACGATCAGCCCGACGACGAGCGCGAGCCAGCCGGCTCCGCTGCTCATCGCGATCAGCGAGCCCACGGAGGCAACGGTGAGCCCGCCACCGGCGAGCTGGATCCGCTTGCCCGGGAACTGCCGACGAGCGCCGCTCGAGGCAAGGACGATGACGAATGCCGCCATGCAGAGGACGGTGACGGCCAGGCCTCCATAGCTGCCCGGGCCGGCATATCCGCGCATCCCGACGCCGGTCCCGCGGCGCACGCTGTCCGGGGCGGGAGCGGCATCCCCTCCGGCGGCAGCGTCCGCCTCCAGGACTGCCGCGAGCGCATCGACGACGTGAACGGCAGCGCCGGAGTAGTCGTTGTTTCGCATGTACGGAAAGGCCTGCTGGGTCCGGATCTGTCCGACTTTTCCGTCGGGCAAGATGCCTTCGAGCCCGTATCCGACTTCGATGCGAATCTTCCGATGGCCGGGAACGCCGGGCACGAAGAGCACGAGCACGCCGTCGTCGCGCTTGGTGCCGTGGCCCAGACCCCATTTCTTGAACAACGCGACCGCATAGTCCTCGAGCGGATCGTCGCCCAGGGCCGACTCGGGCACCGTGCAGACGGCGAGCTGCGCGACGCCGGCATGGTCGAGCCGGGAGGCCACCGCCGTGACGTGCGCGACCGCGTTCGGGTCCAGGAGGTGCGCCCGATCGACGACGTATCCGGTGAAGTCGGGCAGCGACGCCGCCAGCAGCAGCGCGAGAAGCATGCCGGAACAATAACGCGGATCAGACGGCGAGGTGCGCGAGCGTGCGGGCGAGCCGGGAGGCCGCCATCTGGCTGGGAAGCTCGAGCACCGGCACCTGTGCGCCCTTGGCCTCGGTGCGCAGGGCCTCGAGCCTCTTGCCCGACTTCTGGCCGGGGTCGAGCAGCACCAGGTCCGTCCTCTTGCCTCCGAGACGCGCCGCTGCGGCGCTGGTCGTACGAACGTCGCAGGCGGTCTTGAGCGTGCGGGCCACTTCCCGCAGCCAGCGGGTGTCGTCGGACACCAGCAGGACGCTCGGCCGCGTCGAAGGCGGATGCAGGGGAAGCTCGATGAAGAAGCGCGAACCGTTCCCTGCGCTGGTCTCCGCCCACATCTCGCCACCGTGGCGTTCGGCGATCTCGCGCGCGATGCGCAGGCCGCGTCCGGGACCGAGGCCGGCCACGAGCTTCGGCAGCTCCGCGGGCGCGATCCCGTCGCCCTGGTCCTTGACCGCGATGCGCACGAAGCGGGGGCTGGCGCGCCAGGCCTCCACTTCCACCGCTCCGCCGCGCGGCGAGAAGCGGAGGGCATTCGCGATCAGGTTGTCGAGGATGCGGCCGAGCAGCTGCCCGTCGGCGTGGATCTCCACCGGGCGCGACGGGGGCGTCACCGTCAGCGTCACGCCCCGCTGTTTCGCCACCGGCTGCGCCTGTGCGGCCGCGGTTTCGATCAGGCCGCCCAGATCGACCGAGCTGACGTCGAGCACGTCCCGGCTGCGCTGCTTCGCCGCCTCCAGGATGCGCTCGGCGAGCTGCATCGCCCGCATTCCCTGCCGTGCGCAGGCCGCGGCGCACTCGCGTTGGGCTGGTGACAGCGAAGCGTCGCGCGAAAGCAGCTCCGCGTTGCCGATCACGGCCTGCAGCGGGCTGCGCACGTCGTGCGCCGCGTCCGCCAGGCCGGCCTCCAGCGCCGCCACCCTCTCGTTGAGGCGATCGACGCGCGAAACCAGGTCCAATCTCTCCAGGGCGGCCCGGAGCCTGCGGAAGAGCAGCTCCGGCTCGCCGGGGGCGACCACGTCGTCCGCCCCGGCCGCGAAGTAGGCCGCGCCCGGCCTGCCGAGAACGACCAGCCATCCGACGCGCCCGCGGTATTGCGTCAGATCGGTTCCGGGATCGACCGCGACCAGCACCTCGGCGCGCGACGCTCCGTCATCCGGCTCCGCCGGAATGCCGCCGCGGGACAGGCGCGTGCAGAGCCGGCGCGCCTCGGTCGGCGGCGCAGCAACCCGCACCCGGATGGTCTGGCCGACCGGCATCGCGGCTCCTGGGAAGCAGTCGCCTCTGCAGCACGGAATTTTACCGCGTGGCGGACGGAGTCGCCAACGGACCAGACTTCAAGTGCGTGTGGCTACGACAAGGTATTCGCGATTTCCCGCCGGTCCTTGCAACGGCGATTCCACCGATCCCCGAACCTCGAACCCGAGCTGCCGGAATTCGCTGGAGATCTCCGCGACGACCCGGGCATGTACGACGGGGTCGCGCACGACGCCAGCTTTGCCGACCTCCGCCCTGCCCGCCTCGAACTGCGGCTTGACCAGCACGCACGCCCACGCGTCTGCGGGCCGCAGCGCTGCGGCCAGGGCCGGAAGCACCAGCCTGAGTGAGATGAAGGAGAGGTCCGCGACGGCCGCGCTGCAGGGCTCGGGCAGCCGCAGCTCGCGTGCGTTCACCCGCTCGTGCACCACCACCCGCGGGTCCGCGCGCAACCTCGGGTGGAGCTGTCCGTAACCGACGTCCACGGCGTGCACCCGCAGCGCTCCACGCTGCAGCAGCACGTCGGTGAACCCGCCGGTGGAAGCTCCCAGGTCCACGCAGACGCGGCCGGCAACCGGAAGCGCGAACTGCTCGAGCGCCTTTTCCAGCTTGAGCCCGCCGCGAGAAACGTAAGGCAGCTGCTCTTTCACCCGCAGCTGCACGGCGGAATCGAGGAGCTGACCTGGCTTCTCCACCCGGTGATCGCCTGCGATCACGCTTCCCGCCAGGATCAGCGCCTGCGCCCTGGCCCGCGACTCGGCGAACCCGCGCTGCTGGACGAGCACGTCCGCTCGCACCTTCATCGGCGCTGTTCGGGAGTGGCCGGCGCCGCCGGCCCGATCAGCTGGGCAATCCGCGAAAGCAGCCGCTCCATGTCGATCGGCTTGCTGAAGTAGTCGGAGGCGCCCGCGGCGAGACCGGTGCGGATGTCGTTCGCGGTCTTCTTGGCGGAGATGAAGATGACCGGGATGTCGCGGAACTCGTCGTTCTTCTTCACCGCGCGGCAGAGCTCGAAACCATCGATCCAGCTCATCATCACGTCGAGCAGGATCAGATCCGGCCGATCGACGTGCAGGGTGGAGATCAGCCGCAGGCCGTTCGCCGCCTGAGATACTTCGTAGCCCTCCAGCTCGAGGGCCATCTTCAGCATCTCGCGCGTCTCGCGATCGTCGTCGACGATGATGATCTTCTTGCGCCCTGCCATGTGCTTTCTCCGACGCGACGGGGGCGTGGGATCTACTTCTCCTGTGTGGAGAACGGCGCGGTCCGGTCACCCTCCAACAGCACCTCCACCTTGCGCTCCGCCTCCTCCAGTTTCGTTGCTCCCGCCCGGGCGAGCCGGATGCCCTCCTCGAACGCCGCGATCGACTCCTCCAGGGAGAGGCCGCCTCCCTCGAGGCGCTCCACCACCCGGGCGAGGCGCGCGACGATGTCCTCGTACTTCTCGGAGACGGGCTGTACGGCTGCGTCGGCCACGCGAGTCCTCCTAGCATCCAGCGTGCTGCGTTTCCAGTCGCGGCCGCCGACGGCGGCCTGTGCGACCATGCTTCAGGCTGTACACGTCATGAAAGGTCACTCCGGCGTACAAGCAAATTTCTCAGCCTTCCTCGCCGCCATTCTTCGTCTCCTCGACCTGTGCGGAAAGCTCGCCTTCGTGCAACCGGACGCGCACCCGCTCGCCCGGCCGGACCTGGGAAGCCTGGACCAGTGCGTGTCCCCGTGGGTCGAATGCCACCGCGTAGCCGCGCGCCAGCACCTTGAGAGGCGAGAGGGCGTCGAGCCGCGCCGTCAGCCCCTCGTAGCGATGGCGTCGCGCCGCAAGGGTCCGGCCGGCGACCGAGGCCAGTTTTTGCTGCAGCCGCGCCACCTCGCGCTCCAACCGGTGCAGCCGCTCGCGCGGGTGCTGCGCCTGCAAACGATCGCGCAGCGCCCGCAGCATCTGCTGGCGCGCCGCGAGCGGACCATTCACGAGATCTTCGAGCCGCTGGCGCGCGCGATCCAGCCGTAGCTTGCGATCGCCGATCAGCCGGCGAGGATCGGCGACGCGGGCGCGCAGCTTGTCGCCCTGTCCGCGCTTGCGCTCGAGCTGCGCGCGCATCGCGCGGCCGAGGCGAGCTTTTCGTTGGGCGAGATCGGCGACCAGCTCGTCCTTGACGCGCGCGATCAGCTCGGCCGCCGCGGTCGGGGTGGGAGCCCGCACGTCGGCGCAGAAGTCGGCGATGGTGACGTCGGTTTCGTGGCCCACCGCGCTCACCGCCGGCACCGGGCAGCCGCAGAGAGCGCGGGCCACGACTTCCTCGTTGAACGCCCACAGGTCCTCCAGGCTCCCGCCGCCGCGGGCCACGACCACCACGTCGATGCGCGGCTGCTTGGCGGCGCGCACGATCCCGCGCGCGATCTCCTGCGCGGCGCCCTCGCCCTGGACCCGGGCGGGAACGATCAGCACGGGGAGGTTCGGGTAACGCCGGTGCAGGACGCGCAGGAAGTCGTGGACCACCGCGCCACTCGGGCTGGTGACCAAGGCGATACGGCGGGGAAGAAACGGCAGCTTCCGCTTGCGCGTCGCCTCGAAGAGGCCTTCCTTCTGCAGCCGCTCCTTGAGCTGCTCGAATGCGACCTGCAGGGCGCCGGCGCCGAGGGGTTCGATCGTGTCGCAGACGAGCTGGTACCTTCCCTGGGGCTCGTACACGGCGAGCCGGCCGCGCGCCACCAGCGACAGCCCGTTCAGGACGGAGAAGCGCAGCCTCCGTGCCTCGGTGCGGAAGAGGACGGCGTCGAGGCAGGCGTCGGCGTCCTTGAGCGTGAAATACAGGTGCCCGCTGGACGGCGCGCGCAAGTTCGACACCTCGCCCTTCACCAGGATCGAGGGGAAGCGACCCTCGAGGACGGCTTTGAGCTCGCGGGTCAGCTCGGTCACCGAGTACACGCGAGGACCGCCGGCGCGCTTGCCGAAGAGGTCGAACTGCCCGGCGGAGGTGGCGGGTTTGGGCGGCAGCCGCTCCGGCATCAATCCGCCCCCTTCGCATCCAGCTTTCCGATCCAGTGCAGCGCCTTCATCGCCGTCTCGTCGCTCGCGGGAAGCGTCTCGACGACCAACCGGAAGCTGCTGCAGGCCGCCTCCGGATCGTCGTCCTTGATCATGTATGCCTGCAGATAGATCTCCTTCGCGCGCCTGGCGATCCGCTCCAGCCCGGTGCGCGCTTCGCCGCTCTCCGGGTCGCTCTCGGCCGCCGCTCGCAGGTGAGCGGCGGCGCGCGGCAAGTCTTCGTCCGCGCCCAGCTCGCCGGCCGCGAGCACGTGCCGCGCGGCCAGCGCGCGACGGCGTTCGCGCTCACCCGGAACGGTGCCTACGCGCGCCAGGTTCTCCTCTGGAGCGCGCCTCCGTCTCGAGGACGTCCGCCAGATCGTGTGGGCATCAGGTGGCGCGTGCGCCCCCTCCGGCGGGGCAGCCGCTTCCGGGCTTGGCGCGACCTGCGGTCCGGTGGCTGCGGCGCGCTCCTGCTCCGCTTCCGCCGCTTGCAACGCTCGCGCAATCTCCGCGTCGGCGCCGTCCAACTCGGCGGCGACGGTCAACCTGCCAAGTCCGTCGGCGGACCTTCCCTGCTTCAGGAGCGCGATCCCTTCATGGAGCTTCTTCAGCGCGACCGCATGGGTGGCCTCGCGCCGCGCTTGCCCCTCGATCTGCCCCGTGAGCCTCTGGCGGCGCACGAATGCTGCGGCGACGACGAGGACCATGGCGAGCGCCAAGGCCGCCAGAACGGAAGCGCGCGGGCGGCGATCGAGCAAGGTTGCCGCCTCCGCGGAAGGACCCGGAGAGAGTGCGCACGCGACCACCCCTCCCGGCTCGAGGAAGTAGAGCGTGGTATCGCCGATCTCGATCTCGTCGCCGTGGCGGAGCCGTCGCCTCCGCCGCCACCGCCCGTTGACACGGGTACCGTTGCCCGACTCGCGGTCGACCAGGACGAAAGCGTCTCCCTTCTTCTCCACCGTCAGGTGCTCGCGGGAGATCGAGATGTCCGGAATGACGATGGCGTTCCGGGGCGCGCGCCCGAGCGTGGTCAGGGGATCGACGATGCGGAATTCCGCTCCTTTGTGGGGGCCGGCCGTGACGAGAAGGCAGGCCGTGGCAGGCTTCTGCTCTCCGCAGGAGAGCACGGTTGCATCGGCGGGCGGAGCGCTCCGGGACGAACACGCCGCGAGAGCAGCGGCGAGCACCTCCGGAGACGGTCCGCCCGGATCCGTCGGATCCCTCCCGCGGCCAACACGCGGTCCCGGTCGCTGCGCGAAGATGGGCGCTCGCATCGACTTCACCGTATCACTCGACACCCTCGCCGGGCGCCTGGGAAAGCAGGTTCTCCTGCGCCTTTCCACGGCAACCGCCAGGATCCTCGCCCGGGAAATGCAGGAGAATCTCACGCCAGGTCTGTTCTGCACGCTCGCCCTGGCCGTAGCGCTGGAACCGCGCGGCCGTGAACAGGAGCCGATTGCACTCGCGATGCAGATCGCGCTCACTCTCCTCGATGACGCGCGCCAGCTGGCCCTCGAGCAGGCCGGCATCCGCCACGCCCTCGAGGCGTCCGCGCGCCTCCACGAACGCCCTCCACGCGTCGTACAGGTTGCGCGGAGCGACCCGTCTCTCCTCCAGCTTGCGCCGGCCGCGCTCGTAAGCGGCGCGAGCCGCCGCGAAGTCCGGAGACGGAGCCCCGTCGGCAGTCCGCGCGCCATCGGGTCCCGTCGGGTCTCCTCCGAGCGCAGGACGCGAACGCGGCGAGCGCAGTTCCGCTCCGGGCGCGCTCGGGGGCTGCATCGCAAATCGGGCGCTGATGCCGCCCGACAACACCGTGACCGCGAGCAGCCCAGCGCGTGCAGGCCGCGAGATCGCGCTCCAGCAGCGCGCGGGAGACCTCTTCCTTGCGGCGGAGACGCGGAACTCCAACGTGACCGGCCCGACGCCGATGCGGTCGCCTTCGCGGAGCCAAGTCGGCGCGCCAACCACGGTGCCGTTCAGCTCCACGCCGTTCACGGATGCCCGGTCGAGCAGCATCCACGCGGCGCCGTGCCGCTCGATACGGGCGTGGGTCCGGGAGACGCCGGCATCGTTCAGCACCAGATCGTTGGAACCGGCGCGGCCGATGCTGACGGATTCCGCATCGAACCGGAACCTCCGCCCGCGCCCATTGCCCGCAGCGATGGTGAGAGCGAAAGCCATCTCAGAAGCTCCCTCCAAGGAACACCTGGTACCCGATCGGCCCGAAGAGCATCAGGAACAGCGTGGGAAAGATGAACAGGACGAGCGGCAGGAGCAGCTTCACCGGCGCTTCGTTGGCGAGTCTCTCCGCCCGCTGCGTGCGCTCGTTCCGCATCTGAGTGGAAAGGACTCGCAGGACGTTCCCGAGCGGCGTTCCGAGCTTGTCGGCATGCACGAGCGCCTGCACGAACGAGGTGAGCGGAGGCAGATCGAGGCGCCGCGAGAGATCGCGCAGCGTCTCTTCCCGCGTCTTGCCCAGCCGCAGCTCGCGGATCGCGATGCGCAGCTCCTCGCGCAGAGGACCCTTTCGGCCCTTCTCGACCACCTTGGCGAGGGCGGCGGTGAAGTCGAGCCCGGCCTCGACGCTGAGCGTGAGCAGATCGACGGCATACGGCAGCGCCCGCACGACGGCGCGCTGTCGCGTTCCCATGCGGTCGCGCAGCCAGATCAGGGGATACGCCCCGCCGCCGATCAGGCCGACGAACCAGGCCACGAACCCCAAGCGCAGACAGAGCGAGAGCGCGACGGCTCCAGCGAAGAACAGCGCCGCCGTGACCTGCATGAGCGCCACCACCTCGGCGGCGGTGAGCTCGAGGGGGCGGCCCGCCTTTCGCAGCCAGCGATCGATCCCGGCCAGCGGCGCCGCCGGTACCCAGCGCTCGTTTCCCCGGGCGAGCGGTGCGATCGCCGCCGAGCGGAACGCTGCGAAGGCGCCTCGCGATCTTCCCCTCCGAAGGTCGACCGCGCGACATGCCGGCCCCAGGGCGAAACGGCCATACAGCGCACTGGCGGCGAGGGATGCCGCGGAGGCGAACACGGCCGCGAGCACCGCCGCGGAAATCTGGAGGATGTCGGGCGTCACGTCGCTCATATGTCCACGGCGACGATGCGCCGGATGGCCACGAAGCCCGCTGCCTGGAGGACCACGACGGCGCCGACCAGCAGGTATCCGTAAGCAGTCTCGAACATCGGACCGATCAGGTCCGGCCGGTACCAGTCGAGGAACAGTCCGATGAAGAGGGGCAGCGAGGCGACGATCAGGCCCTGGAGCTTGCCTTGGCTGGTGAGGGCGGCGATCTTCCCCTCCAGCCGGAAGCGCTCGCGGATGGTCGCGCCGATCGCATCGAACATCTCCGCGAGGTTGCCGCCGAGCTGGCGGGCGATGCCGGTCGAGGTCGCGACCAGCTCCAGATCCTCCGAGAGGACGCGGCTCGCCATCCCCGCGAGCGCCTCATCCAGCGGCACGCCCAGCTTGACCTCCTTCGTGAGCAGCCCGAACTCCTGCCTCAGCGGCCGGTCGGCGTTGCGGCCGGCGTGATCGATGGCCTGCTGGAGCGTCTGTCCGGCGCGCAGCGCATTCGCCATCTGCTGCAGCGCTTCGGTGAGCTGCGCATCGAATCGCCGCACCCGCCGCCGCCGGTAGGCCGCGATGGCCGCCGCGGGCGCGAAGAAACCCGCCACGGCCGCGAGAGCCGCGCAGAGAAGCCCACCGATCCACGAGCCTGCGAGCGCGAGCAGGATCATGGCCGCTAGGTTCAGCCGGACGACCTGTCCGGGCTCGACGAAGAGGAACATCGCGCTCAGATCGCGCACCGACCGCGCGACGTAGCGTTTCTGGTACTGCTCGAAGGCCTTGCGCAGCACCTCCGAAGCGAGAAAGGCGAGGAAGAACACCGAACCTCCAGAGAAGAGGAACACGGCCGCCGCCATCAAGGCCCTCGCGCCGCGACCTTCGTCTCGCCGCGGTTCCCACGGATGATCTGGATGGTCCGATAACGCTTCTGCTGCAGCTCGACCGCGCGATCGCCGGTGAACAGCGTCTTCTGGTCGACGACGCTGCGCTTGTCCTGCGAATCGAGATCGTCCGGGTTGCGCAGCAGCAGGGTCAGAGTGCCGAGCTCCTGCGCGAGGGTGAGGATCTCCGCCTCCTCCGGCAGCGCCAGCACCGTCACGGTAGCAAATCTTCGGTCCTCTTCCGCGATGCTGGTGGTGTTGGCCGTGATCCGCCCGGTCGCGAGCACCACGACGTTCTGCAGCAGCGTCATGGTCCGCAGCTGCTGCGTGTCCGGATCGCGGAAGCTCCCGATCACGTCGACGTGATCGTTCGGCCGGACCCAGAGCCCGACCGCGTTCTTCTCCTGCACGTCGATGGTGACGGCCCTGCCCTTCGGGCTGATGAGCGTGGCGAAATCCGCCTCGCGCGCGGATTCGAAGTGGCTCACCAGGATGGGATCGCCGGCCTTCAGCGGCACCAGAAGCCGTTGCCCGACCGGCGTGTGCTGCTCCGTCGAGCCGTCCTCGTCCGCCTGGATGAACGAGGCGGTGACGAACTTCGCCGGCATCTCCTTGACCGCGATCATCTCGGCCGAGAGCTCGGTTCCTTCCGCGACGTCGACCTTGGCGCAGAGCACGTTCACCGTCTGCCAGCGGTCTCGCACGCTCCGTTCCCGGGCGCGGAGCGCCGCCCAGGCCGTGGCGCCCGCGAGCAAGCCCAGGGCGAGGGCGATGAGGAGAGGGTTTTTGCCGGAGAGCACGCGACCTCCGCCACCGTGGCCCCGGATGGTACGCGGACGCGCGCCGGCGGCGCGACGGTCGATCGACCGACTGAAGCGCACCTCAGTGACGTCTACAGTCTAGAAAGCTACCTTCGGCGGCCGCGACTATCGATCGGCCGGAGCCGCCGGCGTCGGGTCCACTGCGCGCAGCGCGTGCCGCGCCGCCGCCAGCGCCGTCGTCTCCGACGGATAGAGCCTCGCCAGCTCGTCGCGGACCTGTTTCGCTTCATCGAATCGGGCCACTGCGGCGAGGCACTCGACGGCGTGGGCAAGGTCCCAGGCTGCAGCAGTGGTGTCGCCATCGCGGCTGCGCATCGCCGCGGCATCGCGGTAGAGCGACGCCGCGAGCCCGTAGTTGCCCGAGTGGCGCGCTTCCTGCGCCCTGGCTTCGGCGCTGGGGGCGCCAGGCGCGGGGGCCACGACTTGCGCGGTCTGCGAGTCGGCCTTGGGCATCACCATCTCGGAAGTATCGCGTCGCGGCCGCACTGCGGCAGGCGGGGGAGGCTCCGCGGTAGGAGCGGACGGCTCGGCACGCGACTGAGCAGCGACCTGCGGGGTCGATGAGGGCGCGGACGCAGCCGGGCCCGCAGCGGCAGCAGTCCGTTCGCCGGGTGAAGGCGCGGGCGGCGCTTGCGGACGGACGGCATCCGCCGCCGCGCCTTCCTTTGCCTGCAGAGCGGCCTTCTTCCGGAAGGAACCGACCGCGTCGCCGCCGCTCCCCCGGATGTTCTCCCCGGACGCGACACCGTCCTGCGCGCGCCTGCGCATCGGCAGCTGTGCGACCTTCTCCGACAGCTTCTCCGGTGGCGCTGGAGCCGCAAGCGCGGCGGAGGCGCGATCCTTCTCCTCCGCCAGGTCCTGCAGCCGATTCGCCTCGGCGTCGTGCAGCGCCGAGTCGAGCGCCTTTGGCGCCCCGGGCTGCACGTGAATCTCGAACTCGCCGGTCCGCGCCGCCGCCGCTGCCTTCTCTGCGTTCTTGCGCGTCTCCAGCGTGTTGCCCACGACCAGCGCCAGGGCGGCGGCGGCCGCCACCGACCCGCCCAAAGCGGCGCGCACTGCCCATCGCGGCCTGCGGCGCTCGATCGGGCGGGCTTTCACCGGGCCATGGGCGTCGACGCGAGCTGCGTCGAGTCCCATCGGGCGCACGGTGCCGGTCACCTCGATCACCTGGCCGATGTTCCCGTCGTGCTCGAGCTGCGCCTGGGCGCGCGCCGCGCGAAGAATGGGCTCGTCGAAGGCCGGCGACGGCTCCTCCAACTCGCGCAACGGCGCCGCCATCCGCCGCGCCTCGTCCAGCGCCGCCTTCTCCTTGCGGCACTCGGCGCAGCCGGAGAGATGGCTCTCCACTTCCGCGGCGCGCGCCGCGTCCAGTTCGCCGTAAGCGAGGTCGAGGAGCAGGTCCTGGGATTCGGCGTGCGTCATGCCCTCCCCAGTCTCGCGTCCGGAACCGGCTCGTCCGAGGCGGCCTCTTCCGAAACGCCCGCCGCGGCGAGCGCCTTGCGCAACCCCTCCAGCGCGTAGCGCATGCGGCTCTTCACTGTGTTCTCGTTCACGCCGACCATCTCGGCGATCTCCCGGAACGGCACCCCCGCCTGCTCGCGGAGCACGAACACCTCGCGCTGCTCCGGCGGCAGGCCGAGCAGCGCCTGCTGCAAGAGGGGCCTGACCCTGGCGCTGGCAGCCCCGCGCTCGGGATCGATCTCTCGACCCGGCACGGAGTCGACCATCGAGGGCTCGCCGTCGGGTCCTTCCGCATCGAGGCTGTCCGCGCGCCGGAAGCGATCCCGCCGCGACTGATCGATGCAGAGATTGCGCGCAACGGTGTAGAGCCAGGTCTGGAAACGCGCTCGCCTCTCCCAGGCCGGCGCGCCCTTGACGATTCGCAGGAACGTCTCCTGCGCCAGATCCTCGGCCCTTTGGCGGTCGCCCAGCATACGCAAGAGGAACGTGAACAACGGGGCGCGGTGGCGGCGCAAGAGGGCCTCGAAGGCCCCCGGGTCGCCCTGCTGGTAAGCGGCCAGCAGCTCCTCGTCGGTACGTTCCTGTGCCATCTCAACGCGCCGGCAGCGCGCCCGATCTACCTAACACGAACTCCGGCCGGCGCCCGAGCAGTCGATGGGCTTGTTCACGGCAACACGCAAACGGCGGCCATGATTACGCGGGAATGCGCCTTTCCACCTCGACGCCGTGGTTGTTGGCCGGCGGGCGGAACCCGGTCGGCTTGCGCGGCAACGCGAGCTCGCCCGCCGTGCCGTTGCCGCCGCGGAGGCAGTGGATGAGAAGGCGCACCGCCCGCGGATCGAAGTGACTCGCCGCCGCTTCCTCGAGGAGCTGGTCGATGGCCCCGCGCGCATTGTACGCTTGGGCCCGGTACGGTCGTGGCGCGATCAGCGCCGCGAAGGAGCTCGCAACCGCAACCAGATCGAGCCCGCGCAGCGGCAGCCTTCCTTGCACTCGCGGGTATCCGAAGCCGGCGCGCGCGTGATGCAGAAGGGCGGCGTGGACCGCCGGAGCATCCCCGAGGACGCTGGCGAGCAGCAGCGCGCCGAGCAGCGGATGGTCCTCGAGGGAGAGGGCCTCGGAAGGCGTCAAGTGCTCGCGCTTGGAGCGCAGCCGGACCGCCGAATGCCTCATCCCGATGTCGTGGGTCAGCGCGCCGCCGACCAGACGCGACAAGCCCGGCGCCATCCCCAGCGCCGTGCGGAACAGCCGCGCCGACACCAGCGCCGTCCAGATCGCGTGCTGGTATCGGGCCGGATCGTCCTGCTGCAGCGCTTCTATCTCGTCCCAGATCTGCTGCGGGAAGCGCAGATCCGAGAGCACGTCCGCCACCTGCGCGCGCTGCTGCTCGCTGCCCACCAGATGCTGCAGGGCCGGTGCTTCGAATGCTTCGAGGACCGCTTGGGCGCAGGTGGTCTCGAACAACGGCCGCTCGCGCACTTCGCGCGGCGCCTTGTGCGCCGCGTCCTTCAGCCTGCCCAGATCCACGATCTCGCCGCGGGACGCCACCAGCCGTCCGTCCGCCGCGAACAGGTCCCGGGTCAGGACCGTGCCCGACAACGAGAAGTCCATGACGCCCTCGAGGGCCCAGGGGGAGGGGGGGAGGGCCCGAGTTCCAAGAAACGTAATCGTCCGTTGCCGGTACGAGACAAGGAACCGGGGTGGCCGTGGGTCCTACGTTTCCGCCGTCTCGATGGACGGCCCGGAGGCATCGGGCGAAGAGGCCTCGGATTCCATACCGTTCGAGTCCTGGAAAAGGGCCGCCGCGGCGCCCTGGGCGAGGCTCTCGCGGATCTCGGCCCGCAGATCGTCGGGCTCGATGAGCTGGTTGCGGTTCAGGAGGCGGACGAGCGCGGCGAGCAGCCGGAGCGCGCCCACGCCGTCGCTGGGTTCGACGCCGATGGACGCGAGCGCGCCGAGATCCGCCGGCGACAAGGGAGTCGAGCCTTCGAGGGCCCTTTCCACGAGCCGTTCCACCGAATCGGTGGAAACGTTTCCCTCCATCGGGACCTGCTCGTCGCCCTGCCATTCCCCGGCGGGCTGTTCTTCCGCCGCCGCGCTCTCCACATGAATCTCGGCGCTCTCGTCGTCCGCGCCGACCGGATTCGCGAATTCCTGCGTGCTCGAGTGGCTGCGATGAACGGCGGGCGGCTCTTCCCTGTCGGGCGTGCCGGCAGCAGCCTCGAGCGGATCGCCCGGCCCCGTGCCGGCGGCGAACGGATCGGTGGGCGCGGCGCCGGCGGCGAGGGGATCGTCGGTCGCGGCCCATGCATCAGGGGCTTCCGCTTCGTGCGGTTCGGTCGGATCGGCCGCGAAAGCAGTCTGCTCGGTCGCTTGCCCGGCAGGGGCTTCCTGCTCCGGGGCCGCGACATCCTCTGCCCAGACCGGAATAGCCTGCGCCTCGGGATCGGCCCCGATCTCCTCGACGGCGCCGAGGATGGCGTCCGTCGGCAGCGCGATGCTGGTCGATTCGGCGACCTGCTCGGCCTGCGGCACGCCCCAGGCGATCTCCGCATCGGATTCAGGGACGCCCCAGTTCGTCGCCGCGCGCGGGGGGCCGGCATTTGCCGCCGGGTCCGCCCAGCCTCCGGACGCGGCCATCTCGATCGGTGCCGTCCATCCCGTCGAGCCCTGCGGGTCCGCGGGTTGGCCCCACTCCGCCGCCGCGCTGGCAGCGGGGCTGTTCGATGGAGGTGTGTCCCAGCCCTGCGCCGCGCCCGATTGCGCCTGCCAATCCTCGGCCTCCTGCGCGGGCGCGCCCCGCGGATCCGGATGCGCGGCGCCGACAGCCGCATGCGCCACGCTCGCCGAGACCAGCCCCTCGACCATATCGCCCGCGAAGCCCTCTCCTGCCACGTCCTCCTGTCCCACCACCGCGTCGCCGAACTGCGAATGCGCCGCGATGGGCTCGAGCCCGAACTCCTGCCCGTCATCCTCGGGGAGCTCGACCGGGTCGGCCACGGCGGGGGCCGGGGCCGGCCGTGCGGTCGAGGCGTCGGGCTCGATCTCGTCGAGCTTCTGCGCCGGCGCGGCAGGTTTCGCCGCCGGAATCGGCGGCGGAATGTACGGTGCCGCGCGGGCGCCGCCCGCACCCGGCGCGGAGGCCGGCGGCTCGATCCGACGCGGGAACCCGGCCACTGACCCGGACGGCGCCCCGGGCGTGACGGTGGGCAGGCCGGCCGGCGCGGGCCGCGCCACCTTGTCGGTCGGCTCCTTCTTCTCCTCTCCGCCGCCGTAATGCGCCTGGATGGCGGCGACGACGTCCCCGTCTCCGGCGAGCATCGGCTTGATGCGCTTGCCGGTGTGGAACGCGAGCTGGTCGACCGCCGACAGGTCGGTGGGGTCGCTCATGGCGATGGTCACCACCTCGCTTCGCCCGGAGCCGCTCAACTCGTAGGGGAAGACGTGCAGCTTCTCGGCGACCTGCTTGCTCACGCACTTCACCGCGCGCGGATCGATCTTCACATCCGCGAGCCGCACGCTCTGCATCCCGAGGTGCTTGGCCAGCGCGGACACCACCGTCTCCTCGCTGCAGAACCCCTTCTGCACGAGGATGCCGCCCAGCTTTCCGCCCCACTGCTTCTGGTGTCCGAGCGCGCTCTGGAGCTGGTGCTCGTCGATGACGCCCAGTTCGGTGAGCAGTTGTCCGAGGCGCTTGCGCGGCGGCATCGTGGATCCCGTCCTTACCGCTTGACTCGCGCGAGGTATTCGTCTCGCGAGAAGACGCCCTTCTCGATCAGCAGCTCGACCATCGCCTTGAGCGCGGCCACCGACCTGCGCTGCATCTCTTCCACACCGCGCAGGACATCGACGGCGCTTTCGCGCGCCGGCGGCGAAGAAGCAGCCTTTCCTTTCGGCGGCGGCGTCTTCTGCTCGGCGCGCATGTCCACCACGGTGTTGCCCGCGTTGTTCATGATCTTCACGGACTGCTCGCCCTCGTCGCGCAGCAGCTCCTCGCCCCGATACCAGCGGGAGATGGCGTTGCGGATGGCGCTCGCCCCCGCCAGCTGCGTCTCGATCTTCTTTCCTCCCGTGAGCGAGACCAGGTGATCGGTCGCGCTGATGTTGAGCGGATCGCTCATCGCCACCACCAGGACCCGGCCCTGGTCCTTGAGGCCGATCGGGACGAGCCCGAACTCCTCGGCCGTATCCGCCGGCACCACTGCGAGCGCGGGCTTGTTGGCTTCGCCGCTGAGATCGGCGCGGGCGATCCCGGTCTGCTTCGAGAGCGCGCGGACCAGGACTTCCTCGGTGAGGAACTCCATGCGGACCAGGATGTCCCCAAGCTTGCCGCCCCATTGCTGCTGCTCGGCCAGGGCGGCCTTGAGCTGCAGCTCGGTGATCACACCTGCCCGGACGAGCAGGTCACCGATCTTGATCCGCATTCCAACATCCTAGTGGAAGCCCCGATGGCCCAGCAAATTCCCGGAAATCAGCGGATTACTGCACTTCCTCGACGCGCATTCCGGGGGGAACGCCGAGCAGAAATGCGCCTGAAGGCGGCGGCTTTCCAGCCAGGACGTTCCTCAACCTCAGATCCACCTTGATCTTCCCGGCCGGCGCTTCCAGGTGCAGCAGCCGCGGCAGCTGCGCGCCCGAAGAGTCGTCGTGCTCGTCCAGCCCGACCGACCAGAGCAGGTTGCCCGCGGCGTCGGAACGGCGGACCTGGACGATGCGGAAATCCCCTCCGAGCAGCACTTCCTGGCGCAGCTGCGGCGAGAGGATCGTCAGCCGGTATCCATCGCCGTCGCGCGCGGCGCTGTCGGGCCGGCCGCCAGGCAACTCCGGGATGTCTCCGGTGATCAGCGCCACCAACTCCTCGTCGCGCAACGGCGCCGGGATCAGGCGGCTCAGGTTTTCCGGCGTCGCCGGGCCCCGGTAGAAGACGTTGTTGCGCAGGTCCAGCAGCGCGAACCTACCTTGATCCGCCACGAGCACCGCCGCCGGATCGCCCATCGCCGTCAAGGCCTCGATCCGGAGCGAGTCCGGCCGCTTCACCGAAACGTGCAGCGCGTACCGGCCCGCATTCTCCGGCGCTTCCACGAATGCCTTGGCGTCGCAAGTCAGCGTCTCGGGGACGCCGTGCGCCTTCTTTGCCTCGATGTAGAGCGCCCCCGGGTCCGGCGGCGGCCCCGCGATGACCTGCGGCCTGGAACAACCCACCAGCAAGAGCAAAGCAACCGCAGAGCGCGCAGACAACGTGCGCGCACTGGAACGAAGCGCGGACATGCGTGCGCCGCACTGTACCGGCAGAGGGGGGGAACGCAACAGCGGGAAGTCCGTGCCACGCGCGCCCGCGAGGGTTAAAGTGCGCGCGCTCTTTTCACCGGAGGGACCGCATGACGCGCACCTGCGCGCTGATCGCTGTCTTGCTGCTCGCCGCTTCCGCCGCCGTCGCCGCGCCCGCTCCGACGGCCGCGACCGGAGCTCCCGCTGGCGCACCTGGCCACTGGTCCGTCGTCACCGGCGAGACCGTCAGCCCCGACCGCGACGCGATCGCGTTCGAAGTCGGTTGGCCGGGCGTCAGCTTCTCGTACCTCCACGGAGTCTCCGATCGGACCGACGTCGGCATCCGATTCGACCTGCTCTACTCCTACGAGAACACGACGGATACGGCGTTCGGGTTCGGCGCGGACGTGCCCTTGCGACTGGTCGTGAACCGAAGCGATCTGGTGTCGATCGCGCTCCACGTCGATCCCGGGTTGCGCATCTACTCACACAACGGCGGCACGGACTTCATGACGCGCTTTCCGGTCGGCGGCGTGGTCGGGGTCCAGGCCACTCCGGAGCTGCGCCTGGCCGCGGCGGCGGACCTCGCCATGGCCATCAACTGGACGCACACCACGTTCTTCGAGGTCGGCCCCCAGTTCGGACTCGCCGGCGAGTACGCGGTCGACCGCAAGCTGATGGTCGGACTGAACACCAGGTTCGGGCCGCGGTTCATCACTATATCCGGCACGGGAGCGGACCTCGCCTTCACCGTCCAGGCGGTGGTCGGGTACCGCATGTAGGCGGATGCACCCGTCGCGGGGCGGAATCTGGACGCCCCGCACGCCGGCCGTAGGCTCCCGGCGTGGAGCGGCACGCCAACCTGCTCAAGGTGCGCTTCGCGGACCTTTCCCATCTGCAGGGCCACCTGCACGTAATCGAGGGAAGGACGCTCTTCTTCTTCCGTGAAGTGGCACCGCGGCTGGTGGGCGGGGACCGGGTCGTGGTCGAGTTCTCGCTGGCGAACAGCGAGCAGGTGAGCACGCTGCGCGGATCCGTCCTCGGCCGGGTCGACGTCGCTGACGGCAGCCAGACAGGCGCGTGGATCGAGTTCCCGGACACGAAACTGGCAAAGCGGCTGGAGCGCGGCACCACGGCGCTTGCCACCCGTAAGCACCAAAGGGTGGTGTGCGATCTGATGGTGGAAGTGCGGCAGGGCCCGCATTCGTTCCTCGCGCGGCTGATGGATGTGAGCATGGGCGGCGCGAGGATCCTCGGGGCAACCGCCCCGCGCATCGGCGCGATGCCGCTGCGGGCCGGAGGGGCTGTCACCCTGAAGCTCTCCGGAACGGCACCGGCGTTTCCCACCGAACTCGGCCGCGCGGACGTGGTGCGCACGGACAAGAGCACCGGGGAGCTCGCGGTGCGGTGGGTGCGGAGCGATCCGGTGGTGCGCGCTTCGTCGCTGAAGCTGATCGATGCAGTGCGTCGCTCCTGGGCGCAGGCGGAGGTGATGACGCACGCGCCGCCTTGCTGCCAGAAGGGCCAGGTGCTCGATCCTCCCATGCCCGCGCTGCGCGGACGACTTTGACCGACACCTCGGGCGCCGCCTTTTCTTCGCCGGCGCGACCGCCTCTGCGACAATGACCGCGAACCCAACACGAGGGGTCCATGGACCGACGAACCGTTTCGACGGCGCTTCCGCGCGAACATCGCGCCTCGCTCGACCGGGCCGAGAACGATGACTTCAGCGCTCTCGAAGTGCTCGCGGAAGGCGCGGGCGCCTGGCTGTCCCATCTTCCCGCGTACGCCGGGATCGCGCTGCTCCTGCACGCGCCGCTCGTCCTCGTGCTCCTGCTGCCGCCGCTCCCGGGCGCCGTGGTCGCCGCCATCCTCGTCGTCGCCGGGCTCTTCGTCGCGCTGCTGGTAAAGACCGCCGTGGTCAAGGCGGTCATCGACGGCCGCCGGAACATTCCCACCGATTTCCTCGAGCTCGTCGAAGCGCTGCGCGGCGCGCCGAAGGTCCTCGTCCTCGGGGCGCGCATCCTCGGCCGCGCGGCGGTGCGCTCCGTCCTTCTGCTGGTGCCCGGGCTCTACTATCTGACGGAGACGTTCGCGGCCGTGCCGGCCCTCGTCATCGAGGGCGGCTCGACGCGCGCGGCGCTGCGCCGCAGCGAGAAGCTCACCGACGGCGTGCGCATCCATGTGCTCGGCATCTGCCTGCTGATCTGGACCCTGGCGGTGGGCCTCACGCTGTTTTCCGGGCTGCACAAGGCGGGCAGCGTCGGGAGCGCCACCTGGATCGTCGTGTATCTCTGCACTCGCGCGCTGGACACTTCGCTCGCCGCCGTGCTGAGCGCGATGACGTACGATCATCTCTGCGACCGGCCCGACGTGGGCTGATCCAACAGAGCTCGTCAAGGGCAGAAACGAATCAGGCGCCTTTACCGGGCGCGCTCGAACTCGAAGACGTCGAAGTCCGTCAAGAGGAGCGCGAACGAGGCCTTCCCGCGCAGCGACGGGAAGAGGTCGTGCACCAGCTCTTCCACGAGCCACGGCTCTACCTTTGCGTCGGCAACCCGGAGCCACGGACCGGGCGGAAACCGCACTCCCTTGCCGATCAGGGCGAGCGTCAGAACACTCCTGTGCAGGTAATACGCGGTTTCTGCGGCGACCTCATCTGGCATGCTTCGGGAGCCGTCTAGTCGAGCCGCTCGACCGGCACAACGCTTTTTTTGCAGCGCTTCGGACGTACCGCATTTTTCGTCCGGCGCTGCGTTTACGGGTGAACGGGTGCCAGCTACTTGCCCCGGAATACCGCGGCGTCGACCATGATGAGCCGCGCCTTCACGTCCACGCGATACTCGAACCGCCAGCCCTCGAGGTCGAGGATCATGCCGCTCGCTTCCAGAGACGACCAGAGATTGCTCCCGACCGGAAGCGTGCCGAGCGTCTTGCCGATCTCGTGCAGACACTGGCGAAGCTCGATGAGCACGTCACCGGGGACTCTCTTGAACGGCTTGGCGAGCTCGACGTAGAACATCGGCCGGCGATACTCGCGGTCGGATCGGCAGCAGCGCAACGCGCACCCCCACCCACCACCGATTGCCGGCAGCGAAATCAGAACCCGCGAATGACCAGCACGACGAACTCTTCGCCCGCCGCCAGCATCGCGACGCCGGCCTTCAGCCTGGTCGGAGGGATTCCGTGGGTGCCACCGGCGTCGTAGGCGAGACCGTCGAGCTCGAGAACGAGGGTCGATTCCTGTCAAGGGAAAGGGATTGATGCGCACTTACTTCGCCGTTGCGCCTCTAGTCTCGACGGTCGTGGGAGGTCTGCTAGGTTGTTCTACGGGGTTTGCGCGATGATGTGGCGGGCATCGGCGGAGCTGTTCGTTCGCGAGGCAGTCCGGGCTCTTTCGCGCAACAAGCTGCGCAGCGTGCTCGCGGCCATCGCCATCATGATCGGCATCGGCGCCGTTGTCTGCGTCGTCGCCATCGGCCGCGCAGGGGCGAGCCGCGCCGAGGAACAACTGCGGAACCTGGGCGAGAACTTCGTCTGGATCGAAGCCGGCTCCCGCTCTCCGAGCGGAGTGCGCACTGGCTCGCACGGGACCACGCGCCTCACCATGGGCGATGCGCATGCAGTCGGCCGGGAGCTCCTGATCAAACGCATGACCCCGAACGTGGATGGCAGCGCGCACGTCGTGAACGGCAACCGCAACTGGCACACGCACTGGCGCGGCATCGACGTGACCTATTTCGAGATCAAGCAGTGGGACGTCTCGTCGGGGGCGCACTTCCTCGAGAACGACGTGATCTCGGCTCGCAGCGTCGTGCTGATCGGCGAGACCGTCCGCGAGCAGCTCTTCGGCGAAGAGGATCCGATCGGGCAGGTCATCCGGATCAACGAGCAGTTGTTCCAGGTCGTCGGCGTGCTGGCGCGCAAGGGACCGAGCGCCTTCGGATCCGACCAGGACGACACCCTGATCCTGCCCTGGACTACCGCGCAGATGAAGCTGCGTGGGCGAAACGCGTCCTGGCTGGACGACATTCTCTGCTCCGCCATCTCCCAGGAGGCCGTGAATCCCGCCATCGACCAGATCACCGCGCTCTTGCGACAGCGGCATCACATCCAACCAGGGCAGGAGGACGATTTCAACATCCGCAGGCCCGACGAAATCATCAAGGCTCAGATCGAGACCAGCCACACGCTCGAGGTCCTGCTCATCAGCATCGCATCCATTGCACTGGTGGTCGGGGGCATCGGCGTCATGAACGTGATGCTCGTCTCCGTGACCGAGCGCACCCGCGAGATCGGGATCCGGCTGGCGGTCGGCGCCACGGAGGGTGCCGTGCAGATGCAATTTCTCGGCGAGGCGGTGATGCTGACCCTGTTCGGCGGCGTGCTCGGGCTCTTCCTCGGCGCCGCCGCATGCGTCGCCCTGGGCCGCATCCTGGGCTGGTCGACGCCAGTCCCGCCCGACGCCTTCGCAGTTGCGCCTCTAGTCTCGACA
>Ga0209237_1000185_pt1 | contig 31823 bp, 30 predicted proteins | sample GraSoi013_1_40cm_2_FD_185820 | JGI IMG/M metagenome (GOLD analysis project Ga0209237, IMG submission 185820) | Grasslands soil microbial communities from the Angelo Coastal Reserve, California, USA - Sample 10_02_2013_1_40cm (SPAdes) (version 2) | ecosystem: Environmental > Terrestrial > Soil >...
GGCGGCGAACGCGCCTGCCTCGACGCGGTCGGCCGCCTTCGCGGTCACCGCGCGGCGGCGCGCCGCGATGTACTCGGGATCGAGGAGCCGCGCGGCGTCAAACCCGGTGAGCGCCGGGTCGCCGGCGTGCGCGTCCCGGTCCGCGAACGCGGCCTTCTTCGTCTCGACCATGAGGTGCACGAGATCGGCGCCGCCCCACTCGTATCCGCCGAGGCCAAGGCCCTCCGCGATCGCGAGCTCCTCGAGCAGGATGTGACCCTGCGAGACCGGCGGCTGGCCGAACACGCGCAGACCGCGGTACTCGACCGAGAGCGGGTCCGGGCGGTCGACGCGGAATGCCGCGAGATCCTCGCGCGCGATCGCGCCGCCGGCGGTCGCTACCCCGCGGACGAAGCGCTCGCCGAGGTCGCCGCGGTAGAACGCGTCGGCGCCCTCGCTCGCGATCGCCTGGAGCGTTGCCGCCAGGTCCGGCTGCTGGAAGAGCTCGCCCACGCGCGGCCAGTGGCCGCGCGGACCGAAGATGCGCGCCGCTTCGTCGTCGCGACCGAGGCGCTCGCTGTCGTCCGCGATCGACTCCGCGAGGCGGTCGCTCACCGGGAAGCCGTCCTCGGCGTACGCGATCGCCGGCGCGAGGGCGCGCTCGAGGCCGAGCCGGCCGTGGTCGGCGAGGAGCTCGGCCCAGCCGCCGATGACCCCGGGGACGGTCGCGACGATCGCGCCCTGCTCCGGGTAGCCCGCGACGAACCGGTCGAGCGCGAGCGAGCGCGGCGCCGCGCCCGAGGCGTTGTATGCGCTCACCTCACGGGCGCGCGCGTCGTAGACGAGCGCGAACAGGTCGCCACCGATCGAGGTCCGCTGCGGAAGCACGACCGCGCACACCGCGGCCGCGGTCACGGCGGCGTCGGCGGCGCTTCCGCCGTCGCGGAGCGCGGCGAGACCCGCTGCGGTGGCGAGGTGATGCCCGCTCGCGACGAGACCGTTCGCCGCGCGAACGGTCGGGCGGGTGGTCACTGCGGCGATGTTACTTGCGCGATCGCTACAGGATCAGCCCGATGGCGACACGGGACGCGAACGCTGCGACCACCGCGATACCGAGGCCGAGCACGAGCGAGCCATTGGGTCGCGGGACGAGCGGCATGAGGGCGAGCGCGAGCAGCACGAGGCCCCAGTGCGGGCTCCCGGCCGTGAGCGCGCCGCCGAAGAGGACGTAGCCGATCGCGACCCAGGCCAGGGCGCCCGCGCCGCTCGTCGCGATCACGAACGCGCAGATCGCGGCGGCGAGCACCGACCCCCAGAGCACGTACTCCGCGAGGTTCCGCGCGAAGCGGCCACCGGTGTCGACGTAGGCCACGCCCGCCATCGCGACCGTGTCGAAGGCCGCGGCGAAGAGGCGGAGGCTCCGGTTCAACGCGAACCCTCGGGCTCGCGGCCGAGAAAGAGCCGCGTGTAGCCCACCGGCTCGCCCGGCACGAGCGGCCGCGGGGCGGTCCCGTCGAGATGCAGGAGCATCGCGTGCTCGTCGCACGCGAAGCGCTTGGGGCAGACCGGGCACTCGGCGGCGCTCTTCTCCGGGAGCCGCCCGAGGCTGGTCAGCGCGAAGCCACATTTTTCGAAGAACTCCGGCACGAGCGTGAGCGCGAACACGCGGCGCACACCGAGCCGGCGCGCTTCGGCGACGCAGGCGCGCACCAGCGCGCCACCGATCCCCCGCCCCGAGGCCTCGGGACGGACCGCGAGCGAGCGCACCTCGGCGAGCTCGCGCGTGAGGACCGCTAGCGCACAGCAGCCCATGAATCCCGTAGGGGGCGGGCCCCCTGCGACCCTCCTGCTGACGCTCGCTCCGCGAGCGAGTGTGACGTTGTCCTCGGCGACAACGAAGTCGCGCAGGTGCTCGAGGAGGAAGTCGCGAGACCGCTCGAGCATGCGGTCCTCGCGCGCGTACCGCGCGATGAGGTCTTGCATGGCGTCGACGTCCTCGACGCCGGCCGGCCGGATGGCGACGCTCAACTGCGCAGCGCCCGCTGCGCTTCGGCGAGCGCCTCGCGCACGCGCGCCGGTGCGGTCCCGCCAGGAGACGTCCGTGCCGCGAGGCTCTTCTCCACCGCGATCTCGTCGAGCGCCGTCGCGGCGAAGCGCGTGTCGTGGCGTTGCAGCTCCTCGAGCGTCAGGCCCGCGAGATCCGCGCCCTTCGCGAGCCGCTCGCGCACGATCTTCCCGACCACCTCGTGCGCTTCGCGGAAGGGCACCCCGCTTCGCGCGAGGTGATCGGCGAGGTCCGTCGCGGTGAGCATCCCGCGCTCGGTCGCGCGGTGCATGGCCTCGCGATCGAAGCGCAGGCCGCGCACCACCGTCGCGAGCGCCGCGAGCGACGGCGCGACGATCGCGCCGTCGTAGAGGGGCACGCGCTGCTCCTGCAGGTCGCCGTCGTACGCGAGCGGGAGACCCTTGAGCGTCGTCAGGACCGCGACGAGGTCGCCGACGATCCGTCCGGCCCGTCCGCGCACGAGCTCGGCGACGTCGGCGTTCTTCTTCTGCGGCATGATGCTCGACCCGGTCGCGTGCTCGTCCGAGAGCTCGGCGAAGCCGAACTCCGCGCTCGTCCAGAGGACGAGCTCCTCCGCGAAGCGCGACGCGTGCACCGCGGTGAGCGCCGCGGCGTAAAGGAAGTCCGCAACGAAGTCCCGGTCGGCGACGGCGTCGATGCTGTTGCGGAACGTGCGCTCGAGACCCAGCTCGCGGGCCACCGACTCGGGGTCGACCGGATGCGGGGTGCCGGCGAGCGCCCCGGCGCCGAGGGGGGATATGGCGGCGCGCTCGCGCGCGTGTGCGACGCGCTGCCGGTCGCGTCGGAGCGCCTCGACGTGCGCGAGGAGCACATGCGCCAGCGAGACGGGCTGCGCGCGCTGCAGGTGCGTGTAACCGGGGAGCACTGTGTCGACCTCGCGGTCCGCCCGCTCGACGAGCGCCAGGGCCAGCTCGCGCAGCGAGCGGTCGAGCTCGTCGCACAGATCGATCACGAAGAGACGCAGGTCGAGGGCGATCTGGTCGTTGCGGCTGCGCGCCGTATGCAGCTTTCCCGCGACCGGACCGATGCGCTCGCGCAGCACGCGCTCGACCGCTGAGTGCACGTCCTCGGCGTCGGCCGGCCAGGGGAAGGAGTCGGCCTCGATGTCGCGCGCGATCTGCTCGAGACCGGCGACCAGCGCTCTCGCCTCCTCGGGCGTCACGATGTTCTGCCGGCCGAGCATGCGCGCGTGCCCGATGCTGCCGCGGACGTCGTGCTTCGCGATCCGTTTGTCGAGCTCGAGCGACGACGTGAACGCGCGGATCTGCGGGTCGAGCTGCCGGCTACCAAACCGGCCTGCCCAAAGGTCCTTCAGCACCGCCTCCCTTTCCGACCGGCCTTATCTCCGCCGCCTGCGGCGGAGCGCGAACCTCGGGCGGGATTACGGGCCTGCGTCGCCCTTCGCGCTTCCAAGCTCTTGCTGGGGATGGCCAGCGTCGCCTCGCTGTCGGGGCCCCAGAGCGCCTGCGTTCGCGCCTGATTGCGCAGCGGCAGCCCGAACACCGTGATGAAGCCCTCCGACGCGCGGTGGTCGAACGCGTCCCCCTTGCCGTACGTCGCGAGCGCCGTCGAGTAGAGCGAGTGCTCCGACCGGCGGCCCGCGACGGTCGAGGTCCCGCGGTCGACACGGATACGCACCTCGCCGCTCACGAAGCGCTGCGTGCTGCGGACGTAGGCCGAGAGGTCCTGGTGGTGCGCGGAGAACCAGAGGCCGTTGTACACGAGGTCGGCGTACTCCTGGGCGACGCGCGCCTTGAAGCGGAGCGCGTCCTTGGTCAGCACGAGGTCCTCGAGCGCACGGTGCGCCTGATGGAGGACCACGGCCGCTGGCGCCTCGTAGATCTCGCGCGACTTGATGCCGACGAGCCGGTTCTCGATCTGATCGATGCGGCCGACGCCGTGCTTGCCGGCGAGCTCGTTGAGCCGCCCGATCAGCGTGACGCCCTCGAGCGCCTCGCCGTCGAGCGCGACCGGCACGCCCTCGGCGAAGACGATCGCCACCTCGCGTGGCCGCGCGGGCGCCTCCCCCGGATCGACCGTCCACTGGTAGACGTCGCGGGGAGGCGCGCCCCACGGATCCTCGAGGACGCCCGCCTCGATCGAGCGGCCCCACAGGTTCTCGTCGACGCTGTAGGGGCTCTTCTTCGTCGCTTCGACCGGGATGCCGTGCCGCCTCGCATAGTCGATCTCTTCGTCGCGCGTCATGTTCATGCCGCCGCGCATCGGCGCGATCACCGTGAGGTCGGGCGCGAGCGCGCCGACGGCGAGGTCGAAGCGCACCTGGTCGTTGCCCTTCCCGGTGCAGCCGTGCGCGACGAAGCGCGCGCCCTCCGCGCGGGCGGCATCGACGAGGAGCTTCGCCAGGAGCGGTCGCCCGAGCGCGGTCGCGAGCGGATAGCGGTCCTCGTACAGCGCTCCGGCCTGCAGCGCGGGCCAGACGAAGTAGCGCACGAAGATGTCGCGCGCGTCCTGCACGATCGCCTTCTTCGCGCCGCTCGCGATCGCCTTGCGCTGCACTGCGTCGAGGTCGCCCGCGGCTCCGAGGTCGCCGGTGCAGGTCACGACCTCGAAGCCGAGCGTCTCGCGCAGCCAGGCAACGGCGACGGACGTGTCGAGCCCGCCGCTGTACGCCAGGACGCATGTCTCGTTCGCGTATCGCAGGGGCTTCGCCTCTGCCACCCCAGCTCTCACCTCGAGTCCTTCTTCGCGATGCCGAACGTGGTGAGACGCCCGAGCAGGCTCTTGGCTTCGCGATCGCTCGACGCCGCGACGAAGACGGTGTCGTCTCCGGCGAGCGTGCCAACGACGTCGGCGAGCCCCGACGTGTCGAGCGCCGCGGCGAGGGCGTTCGCGGTGCCCGGAAGGGAGCGCAGGACGACGAGGTTCGAGGCGACCGCGCCCTCGACCGGATAGTCCTCGCAGAAGCGACGCAGCCGTTCGGCGCCACCTCCGGTCGTGGCAGCCGACGGTGGCGCGTACGCGTGCGTGCCGTTGCGCGTGACCTTCACGAGGCCGAGCTCCTCGATGTCTCGGGAGACGGTGGCCTGCGTCGCCGGGAAGCCGGCCGTGCGGAGCGCACGCACGAGGTCCTGCTGTGTCGAGAGCTTCTGCTGCGTGACGACGCGCAGCAGTGCCTGCTGTCGATGGTGCTTGCGTGCCAGCGCTTCGCGCATCAGGCGGCCGCCTCGAAGACCGTACCGATGCTGTCTCCGGCGAGGAGCCGCTCGACCGCGTCGGCCCCTTGCGCCGCCACGATGGCGGCGCGGCAGCCCGCGCGGGCGGCGACCAGGCACGCCTCGACCTTCGGGAGCATCCCACCCTCGATCGTTCCGTCGTCGATGAGCGCCTTGGCCCGGCCGAGATCGAGCGAACCGATGACCTTGCCGTCCTTCGCGCGCACGCCCGGCACGTCGGTGACGAAGACGAGCAGGCGCGCGGAGAGGCTCGCCGCGATCGCGCCGGCCACGCTGTCCGCGTTCACGTTGAACACCTCGTCGAGCGGCTCGCCGTCTCCGGGAGCCTCGATGGCGGCCGGTGCGACCACCGGCACCCGACCGGCGTCGACGAGCTCTTCGAGGACCGCGCTGTCAACGCGTGTGATCCGGCCGACGAGGCCGAGCTCATCGCTCTCGCGCTCCGCGCGCAGCATGGCCGCGTCGACACCCGAGAGCCCGACCGCGGGGACGCCGCGCGCGAGGAGTGCGCTCACGGTGCGCGTATTCGCCAGGCCCGCGAGGACGGCGAGTGCGACGTCGCGTGTCGCGGCGTCCGTCACGCGAAGGCCGCGGACGAAGCGCGTCTCGAGGCCGAACCGCGAGGACCACTCGCCCACGACTGGCCCGCCGCCGTGCACCACGACGAGTGGATGCCCGCCGTCGTGGAGGGACACGACCGCGTCGAGCGCGGGGTCGGCCTCGGCGCTGACCGACCCGCCGATCTTGATGACGAGGACGTCACGTCGTGTGTCCGCATCACGCGACGCCTTCGGCGTCGCAGACGCGGCACCACTACGTGGTGTAATCGGCATTGATCCGCACGTACTCCGCCGAGAGGTCCGTCCCCCACGCGCGCGCCTCGCCGGGCCCGAGGCCGAGGTCGACCTCGATGCCGATGCTTTTGCCGCCGAAGATCCGGCGCACCGCGTCCGCATCGAACGCCCGCGGCGACCCGGTGTCGTAGACGACCTGATCGCCGATCCGCACGCTCGCGCGCGCCTGGTCCACGCGAGCCCCGGACCGGCCGGCGGCCGCGAGGATCCGGCCCCAGTTGGGGTCCGCGCCGTGGACCGCGGTCTTCACGAGGTTCGACGTGGTGATCGTCCGGGCCGCGAGCTTGGCCTCGGCGTCGGTGAGCGCGCCGCGAAGATGAACCTCGAAGACGCGCGTGACGCCCTCGCCGTCGGCGATGACCTGCTGCGCGAGATCCGCGCAGAGCGCCGTGAGCGCGTCGGTGAACGTGGGGAGCTCGGGCTCGCCCACCGTGACACCGGATGCGCCGTTCGCGAGGACGAGCAGCGTGTCGTTCGTGCTCGTGTCCCCATCGACAGAGATCGCGTTGAACGTGCGGTCCGCCGCGCTGTCGAGCGTCGCGCGGAGCGTCGCCGCGTCGACGTCGGCGTCGGTCGTCACGAATGCGAGAAGCGTCGCCATGTGCGGGTGGATCATCCCCGCGCCCTTCGCGACGCCGCCGAGGCGGACGAGACCCCGCGTGAGGCCGACCTCGCGCTGCGCGAGCTTGGGCTTCGTGTCGGTCGTCATGATCGCGCGGGCGATCGCCTCGCCGGCGTCGGTCGAGAGCTTCATCCCGGCGACCGCGCTCGCGATCCGATCGACGGGCAACGGCACGCCGATGACGCCGGTGCTCGCGACCGCCACCTCGTACGGCGACGCGCGCACGAGCGCGGCCGCGGCTTTGGCCATCGCGACGGCGTCGTCCTCGCCCTGCTCGCCGGTGCACGCGTTCGCGTTCCCGCTGTTGACCACGATCGCGCGCAACGTCCCGCCCGCGAGATGCCGGCGCGTGACGATGCACGGCGCGGCGATTACCTGGTTCGTGGTGAAGATCCCGGCGGCGCTGCACGGACGGTCCGACGCGATCACAGCGACGTCGTCACGCTCGGGAACGCCGTGCTTCACGCCCGCGGCGGCGACCGCGCCGCTGAACCCGCGCGCGAACGTGACCCCCTTGCTCATGGCCAGAGCGGGAGCGCCTCGAGCCCCATCGTCTCCGGGTAGCCGCGCATGGCGTTGAAGTTCTGGAGCGCCGAGCCGGCCGCGCCTTTCACGAGGTTGTCGAGGACCGCGAAGGCCACGAGCCGCGCGCTCGGCTCGTCGACCACCGCGTGCACGAGGCACCAATTGCTGCCGAGCGTCGCCTTCGTCGCCGGAAATGACGCCGTCACGCGCACGAAGGGCTCCTCGGCGTAGTGGCGCGCGTAGGCGTCGGCGACGTCGCGCGCCGTGACGCCGGCGCGCAGCGGCGCGTAGCACGTGGCGATGAGCCCTCGCGTCATCGGGACCAGATGCGGCGTGAACGTGAGGCGCGGCACGAAGCCGCCGATGCGCGCGGCCTCCTGGGCGATCTCCGGCGTATGCCGGTGCTTCGGGACGCCGTACGGCCTCACGCTCTCATCGATCGTCCCGTAGAGGTACGCGTCGTCGACGGTGTGCCCCGCCCCGGAGACGCCGGACTTCGCGTCGACGACGATGTCCTCGGTGACGAGCTTCGCCGCGAGCGCCGGCGCGAGCGCGAGCAGTGACGCCGTCGGATAGCACCCCGGGTTCGCGACGAGACGCGCGCCGCGCAGCCGCTCGCGCGCGAGCTCGGTCAGGCCGTAGACGGCCTCGGCAAGGAGCGCCGGCGCGGGATGCGCGTAGCCGTACCAGCGCTCGTAGAGGGCCGCGTCGCGGAGGCGGAAGTCGCTGCCGATGTCCACGACGGCGCGGCCCTCGTCGATCCAGCCCTGCGCCTGCTTCGCGGCCTCGCCTGCCGGAAGCGCGGTGAAGACGACTTCGGCGTCGCCGACGTCGGATCCGACGACGAGTGATTCGGGCGCGCTGTGCAGGTGGGGCTGCACCGCGCGGAGCGGCTCGCCCTGCCGCGAGCGCGCGATCGCGGCGACGAGCGTGATCTCCGGGTGGCCCAGCGCGAGCCGCGCGAGCTCTCCTCCCGCGTAGCCCGTCGCGCCCACGATCGCGACCTTCGTCGGCATAGGTGAGAGATTATGCGCAATCTTGGATATTTATGCAAATCACGGCCTCGGCGGCGAAGCCGCCGTTAGAAGGGGGGTTGCAGGGGGCTCTCCCCCTGCGACAGAAAAGGGAGCGCCCACGCCATGAGGGTGAGGGCGGCGTGAGCGCTCCGTGGTCGGGGAGTGCGCTTAGGGCGCGATCTCGTAGGTGACGGTCAGCTGCACGCGCCAGCCGGTCCCGGGCGGGCAGCAGTCCGGCGACGGCTGGAGCGCGGAGATGGAGTGGAGTGCTCCGAGCTTCTTGCCGCTCGCCTTCGCGATGGCCTCCGCGTTCGAGCGGGCGTTGGTCATCGCCGCGGCGGTCGCCGCGTCGAGCTCGGCCTGCGCCGGCTGCAGGTTCTGCGGTCCGCCGGCTCCGCCCTTACCGGCGGTCGACACCTGCGTCGCACCCGCGGCGCGCGCCGCTTCCATAGCCGCGATGAGCGAGCGGACCGTCGGGACGTCGACCTGCAGGTTCGCCATGATCGTGTACGTCGTGATCGGCTGAGCCGGCGTCGTCCCCGGCTTCTGCCCGACGCCGACCGGGTAGACGGCGAGGTTCTGCATGTGGATCGCGGCGTCGGCAACGCCGGCGCGCACAAGCGAGGCGCGGATCGCCCCGATCTTCGTGGTCATGTCCTGGAGCGCGCTACCGATCTCGCCCGCCTGGACGGAGGTCTCGGCGCCGACGAAGAGCATCTGGGCAAAGAGGTCGAGCTCCTTGCCCGCGGGGGCCGCGCTCACGCCGACGCCGGTGGCGGTGATGAACGGACCTTCCGAGGCCGGCGCGGCCGCGAGCCCCGCGAGCGGAGCGGCGGAGGCCGGCCGCAGGCTCGCCGCGGACACGACGACGACGGTGAGCGACAGGACGAGCGCGATGGCCACGATGGCGCGCAGCGGGTTCACTTCGTCTCCTCGGGCGGCCCTTCTGGACCGCCAGGTAGAGAGATTCGCCTTCGCGCGCAAGCCGCGCGTCAAACACGCGGAGCCGAAGTACTACGGGGCGACTGCTACTTGCGAGGCGCTAGGGAAGATCCCGCACTGTCCGGGCGCGGTCGAGTGCTGGACGCGGTAAACGAGCGGAGGTAGCGGTGAAGCCCGGGGTCGGCATCTGCAGCCCACTCAAGAGAGCTGCTTCGCCACCATGATCGTGGGCGGATCGGGGACGTAGCCAAGCCGCGCGTTGATGCCACGCATCGCGGCGTTCGCCTCGTCGTTCGTCGTGCCGAAGAGCCGGACGCCGCGCTCTCGCAGGTCGCGAAGCGCGCGAAGCTTCATCGCGAGCGCGAGGCCCTTGCCGCGCTCCGCTCGCACCACGCCGGTGAAGTTGGTGTAGGCGACGCCGTTCTCCTTCACCATGTTCGCGGTCATGCCGACAGGCGTGTCGCCGCGGAGCGCGACGATCGTCGCCGCCGCGTCCATCCCCGGTCCCTCGAAGAACATCCGCCGCGCCTGCTCGAACGGCGGCGGCTCCTTCGGCATCGGCGCGGGCGAGGGGACGTCCTTGCCGACCTCCCAGAACATGGCGATGAGCGTTCGTTGCATGGTCTCGAGATCGCCGGCGCGCGCCCGCGCAAGCTCGCCGTAGCTGAGGAGCCGCACGCCGGCCCGCCGTGCGATCTCGTCAGGATCGTCGAAGCGCGACGGGTCGAACGTCGCCACATCGATGTACGCGTCGAACCGGCGATGGAACTCGGCATAGCCCTGGGCCGTCGCGAACGCGAGTCCCTCCGGCTCGTTGCCGCGGATCGACGTCATGAAGCGCTTGGCGCCGCGACCCCGCGCGTGCTCCTCGAGGAGCGCGAGGAGCGCCTTCGCGATGCCGTGCCCGCGCCAGTCGGGCGCCACGCGGATCCCGCCGCGCCAGCTGCCGTCGGGGGACGCCCACATCCCGCCATCGCTCACGGTCCCCTGGCCGACGATCTCGCCGTGCCGCTCCACCACGATGGCGAGACGGTCCGGCTGCGGATTGGTCCGGAAGAACGCCCGCACGCCCGCTGGCGACTCCCAGCGGGCCGCGTTCGCGAACCGGTTCTCGAACTCGACCATGCGCTCGAGGTCCGCGTCGTCCGCCAGGCGCGCCACGAGGCCCGCGGGGAGCCGCGAAGCGATGTCGCTCGGGACCGGCGCCACGAGGTCGCAGACTATCGGACATGGCCGACGACGTCCGCCACATGCGCCGCGCGCTCCGCCTCGCCGGGCGTGCGGCAGGTCGCACCAGCCCGAACCCGCTCGTCGGCGCCGTCGTCGTGCAGGACGACCGCGTCGTGGGCGAGGGCTATCACCACGCCGCGGGCGAGCCGCACGCCGAGGTGAACGCGCTCCGCAGGGCCGGCGCCGCGGCACGGGGCGCGACCCTGTACACGAACCTCGAACCCTGCGCGCACACCGGGCGGACGCCCCCATGCGTCGACGCGGTGAAGCAAGCGGGCATCGCGCGCGTCGTCGCGGCGATGAAGGATCCCGATCCGCGGACGAACGGCAGGGGCTTTCGCGCGCTGCGCGACGCCGGGGTCGCGATCGAAGAGGGTCTCCTGAGGGAAGAGGCCATGCGCCTGAACGAAGGATTCATCTCGCGCGTGACGCGAGGCCGGCCGTTCGTCCTGCTGAAGCTCGCGACGACCCTCGACGGCCGTGTGGCGGTCCCGGGCCGCCGCTACCTGTCGGGGAAACGCGCGCTCCGCGAGGTCCATCGCCTGCGCGACCGGTCGGACGCGGTCATCGTCGGCATCGGCACGATCCTCGCGGACGATCCCGCGCTCACCGTCCGCGAGGTGAAGGGCCGCGATCCGCTCCGCGTCATCCTCGACACGGAGGCGCGGACGCCGCCGCAGGCGAAGATCGTGCGGGCTGCCGATCCGCAACGGACCGTGATCTTCGTCGCGCGCGACGCCGAAGTGCGAAGGACGAACCGGCTGCGTGACGCCGGCGTGCTCCTCGCGACCCTTCCCCGGGCGGACGGCGGCCTAGACCTCGGCGCGGCCCTCCGCTGGCTCGGCGAGCACGGCGTCAACACCGTGCTCTCCGAGGGCGGGCCCCGCATCGCCGGCTCGCTCGTGCGGGGCGGGTTCGCCGACCGGCTGCTGCTTCTGGTGTCGCCGCTGGCCGGAGGCGACGGGCCGCCGGCACTCGCCGGCGTCGGCTCGCCGAACGCGCTGCGCGATCTGCGAGTCCGCAAGCTCGGCGACGACATCGCGCTCGAGGGCTCGATCGTCTAGATGTTCACCGGCATCGTCGAGGAGATCGGCACCCTCCGCCACGTCGCCCCGACCGCCTCGGGCGCGCGGCTCGAGATCGCCTGCCGGCGTGTGCTCGAGCGGCTCGCGATCGACGACAGCGTGAACGTCGCCGGGGCCTGCCTCACGGTCGTGCAGCGCGACGATCGCGGCTTCGTCGTCGACGTCGTCCCCGAGACCCTCGCACGCACGACGCTCGCGGGCGCGACGCGCGGCACGAAGCTGAACCTCGAGCGTGCGGCCACGCCCACGACCGCGCTCGGCGGGCACCTCGTGCAAGGACACGTCGACGGCACGACCAAGCTCGTCGCCCGCAAGGACGAGGGTGAGGGCGCGCGGCTGCGCTTCGCCCTACCGAGCGCGCACGCGCGCTACGTCGTCGTCAAGGGCTTCATCACGCTCGACGGCGTCAGCCTGACCATCGCGGCGCTCGGCAAGACCTACTTCGAGGTCGCGCTGATCCCGCACACGGCGTCACGCACGACGCTCGGCGCGCTCCGTCCGGGTGACGCCGTGAACCTCGAGACGGACGTGATCGCGAAGTACGTGCATCGAATTTTGGTGAAGCCCTGACATAGACTTTCGGTGATGGCCAGAGCTGCCCGCGTCGTGCCCGCGCGACCCCACGTCGTCGTCCCCAGACCGCCGTTCGCGACCGTCGACGACGCCATCGCGGACGTCCGCGCGGGACGGATGGTCATCGTCGTCGACGACGAGGACCGGGAGAACGAGGGCGACCTCACGCTCGCCGCGGAGCTCACCGACGCCGACGACGTCGCGTTCATCCGCAAGTACGCGAGCGGCGTCATCTGCGTCCCGATGACGGCCGAGCGCCTCGAGCAGCTCGATCTTCCGCAGATGGTCGCGCGCAACGAGGCGCGGCTCGGGACCGCGTTCACGGTGAGCGTCGACGCGCGCGAGGGCGTCACGACCGGCATCAGCGCGGCCGACCGGGCTCGGACGATCAAGCTCCTCGCCGACCCGAAGAGCCGGCCAGCCGATCTCGTCAAGCCCGGCCACATCTTCCCCCTCCGCGCGCGCGAGGGCGGCGTGCTCGTCCGCGCGGGCCAGACCGAGGCGGCGGTGGACCTCTGCCGGCTCGCGGGCCTTCAGCCGGTCGGCGTCATCTGCGAGATCACCAATCCCGACGGCTCCATGGCGCGCCTGCCGGAGCTCAAGCGGTTCGCCAAGCGGCATGGGCTCCGCGTGATCACGGTCAAGGAGCTCATCGCGTACCGCATGGCCCGCGAGAAGCTCGTGGAACGCGTCGCGACCGCGAAGCTGCCGACCGAGTACGGCGAGTTCGTCGTCCACGGCTACCGCGCCCGGTTCGGCAACACCGAGGCCGAGCACGTCGCGCTCACGATGGGTGACGTGGCGAGCGGCGAGTCCGTGCTCGTGCGCGTCGACTCCGAGTGCCTCACCGGTCACGTGTTCGGTTCGCAACGCTGCGACTGCCGCGAACAGCTGGAGGCCGCGCTCGCCCGGATCGCGAAGGAAGGCCGGGGCGTCTTCCTCTATTTGCGACAGGAGGGCCGCGGCATCGGTCTGATGAACAAGCTGCGAGCCTACGCGCTGCAGGATCAGGGACTGGACACGGTCGAGGCCAACGAGAAGCTCGGCTTCAAGCCTGACCAACGGGAGTATGGGATCGGTGTGCAGATCCTCCTGGACCTCGGCGTGCGCAAGGCGCGCATCCTCACGAACAACCCGCACAAGCTCGTGTCCCTGTATCCCGGCCTAGAGGTCGTCGAGCGCGTGCCGATCGAGGTCGAGGCACGCGCGACGAACCGCGGTTATCTCGCCACGAAGCGGACCAAGCTCGGACACCTTCTCTCCGTCGTCTCCGATCAGGAGTAGGCGCGACTCGACCGCGCCAGGACTCGGGCGGCCGCGGGTGACACGGCGAAGGGGATCTCTCGCGACGCGCGGGTTCCCCGGGGACCCGTCCCGGACGGTGGCGCTCTTCGGACCTGTTCAGGGAAGGGGAGGGTGCGCGGAGCGAGAGATCCCCTGAGCCGGGGCAGGACCCGCGGCCGGGACAGGACCCGCAGCCGCGCGGCGAGGAGACCGGTTAGTGCGCGGCGTCGCGCCACTCGGTGGCGCGCCTTTGCAGCTGCTTGTCGGTGCCGCCCCGGAGGTCGTGGCCGAGCGTCGTGACGGTCGACTTATTCTCGAAGCGGAAGACGACGGCGAAGCCTTCGGGATGCTGGTTCACCGGAGCGGGCACGGTCGAGATGTCGGTCACCTCGCTCCAGCCGCGCGTCTCGTCGAAGAACGGCAGCTCCTTGTTCAGTCGTATGCCGAACTGGTCGATGATCGTCTCCTCGCGAGCGCTCGGGAGCGACAGCAGGAACGCGGCGAGCAGGAGGCCCGCCGCGACCGCGGGTGAGAGCACGATGCGCGCGAGCCCGGCGCGGGCGAGATGCCCGGTCCTGCCGAATCGATCGGGATGCCAGCCGCGGAGGGTCCCGCGAGCCCAGATGCCGCCCGTCTGGCCCATGGCGATACGGACGACGCCTGCGGCGAGCATCGCGGCCAGTGAGAACGCCGCGACGAGGATGCGCGGGTCGATCGACGCCAGACGCGAGTCGACGAGGAACTGATCCGGCGCGACCGCGGACCGCGTCGACAGCACGAGCGCCTCAGGCAGAAGCGCCGCGACCGCCGCGCCGGAGAGCAGGAACACGAGCGCGACGATCGCGGGAATGATGGGGTCGTCCTCGTCGTGGAAGTGGTTCTCGAGGGCGTCGGTCGAGCGCTGTAGGTCGAGGAAGGCGCTGCCCGAGAGATCGAGGTCCCCGGTCTTCGCCTCTTCGATCACGCGCACGAGTGGACCGGCGAGCGTCGGCTCGACGACGCCTTCGACCGGGACGCCAAAGACGATCCACTGGTTCCGCGCGCGGATCGTGACGCGACCGCGCCGCGGCTTGATCTCCTTGACCTCCGTCCACGCGACGTCGAGAGGGATCTTGGTGTTGATGCGGAACCCGAGCTGCTCGAGCGTGAGCTCCTGCTTGCTTTCGGTAAGGCCCATCGCGATCGGACCGCGCAAGAGCACGTGGCTCGGCGGGAGCGCCGGCGCGACGGGCACGACGACCCTCGGCTTCGCGCGCACCTGCGGGATCTGCAGCGCGGGCGCTTGTGCCAGGCTCCCGCCCTTCGCCGCGGCCTTCGCCGCCTTCGACGCCGCCTTCGCGAACTCGGCGGCGGCCTTGGTCTCCGCCTTCGCCGCCTGGGCGGCCGCCCGCGCTTCCGCCTTGGCCGCGGCCTTGTCGGCCTTGGTCGGCGCGGTCTGCGCCGCGGCGATCGCGCCGGCGGACAGCGTGATCGGCGTCTCTCGCGGCATCGCCGCGGCGAGCGGCGGCAGCGGCGGCGGGGCTTCGCGGACGGTGGCGCGGGCGGCGCCGCGGGCGATGGCACGACCTGCGGCGATACCGACGGCGCCGGTGGTGCCACATCGCGCTGTGGCCACGGCGACGTTGCCGGCGCCGGCGGCGCGACGAAGGGCGGCGGCGCTGCGACGAACGGTGGTGGCACCGGTCGCGCCGGTGGTGCTGGGGGCGGTGCCGCTACCGCCTGCGACCGAGGCAGGAAGGCATCGAGCGGTCCGGACTGCCGGGAGGGAGCCGCCACTGTTCGCTCGGGCGGCGGGGCTTCCGCACTGGCCGCGGCTTCCCAGTACGAGGGCGGGAGGAATCGATCGAGCGGACCGGGCACGCGCTTCTGCGTCGCACCTCGCGGCGCCGGCGCGGACCTGGGCGCCGCGGGCGGCGGAGGCGTCGGGTGCTGTTCCCTCGGCCTCTGCTCGGTCGCCGGCGGCGGCACCAGGCCAAGCGCGACGAGACGCGGGTCGACGGGCTCGTTCATCGCGCGGTCATTCCTTGCGCCATCCGTGGGCTAGATTGCGCCAAGTGCCTCGCACGGGGAAGTCCTCTCCACGGGGGATAACGAAGGTAAGTGGCAGTCGCGTTGCAATCGTGCGCGCGAGGTGGAACGACGACATCACCCGGGCCCTCGAGGGAGGCGCTCTGGAGCGCGCGCGGGCCACCGGCGCGAGCGTGGACCGCTTCGAGGTCCCTGGCTCCTTCGAGCTTGCTCCGGCGGTGGCAACGCTCGCCAGGACCGGCCGTTACGACGCGGTCGTTCCCATCGGCTGCCTCCTGCGGGGCGAGACGCCGCATTTCGAGGTCCTCGCCCATGCGGTCGCGCGGGCGCTCGCGGAGCTGGCCGTGAGCAGTGAGGTGGCGATCCCGTTCGGTGTGCTCACCTGCGATACCGCGGAGCAGGCCTGGGAGCGCGCGGGCGGGGCCGCGGGCAACAAGGGCGCCGAGTTCATGGACGCGGCGCTCGAGCTCGTCGCGCTCCGTCAGGCGATCGCGGCGAGCAGCTCGCGATCGGCGCGCAGCGCGGCGAGCGCGCGCTCCCGGTCGACCCGCGCAAAGCGGAGGACTTCGCCGGGAAGACGCTGAGCCACGCGCCCGAGGTCCGCGGCGATCACGGTCGCGATCACCGGATACCCGCCGGTCGTCTGATGGTCGGCGAGCAGGACGATCGGCGCGCCGCCCGAGGGGACCTGCACAGCACCGGCGACGATCCCGCTCGTGAGGATCTCGCCGCCCTTCGCGGTGACCGGGGGACCGGCCAGACGCGTGCCCATCCGATCGCTGGCCGCCTCCACCCGGAACGCGGCATCGAAGAACGCCGCGACCGCGTCCTCGCCGAAGCGATCCAGATGCGGACCGGGGATCGTCCGGACCGAGGCCCCGAGGTCCGGCGGTGCGAGCGCCGCGCCGGCGCGGTCGGGATCGACCCGCGTCGCTCCGAGCGGCAGCGCGTCGCCCACCCGGAGCGCGCGGCCGATGCCCGCCGGAAGGTAAGCCGCGCGCGAGCCGAGGACGGGCGGGGCGGTGATGCCGCCGGAGATCGCGAGGTACGCGAAGCGCGCGCCCGCGCCCCCGATCACCGTGTACGTCTCGCCCGGGCGCGCGAAGGCGGCGGTCCAGCCGGCGATGTCGTCGCGCCCGCGCAGCGCGACGTCGCGGCCGGTCGCCACGACGAGCCGACGGTCTTCGCATACGAAGCTGAACGGGAGGCCGACGATCTCGAGGGCGGCCGCAGCGAGCGCATTCCCGACGAGCGCGTTGGCAGCGCCGAACGCGAACGGGTCCATCGGCCCCGACGTGGGGATCCCATCCCGCAGATGCGCGAAGCGGCCCGGGTCCTGGATCGTCGCGCGGGCGCCGCTCGCGAGGATGCGGATCATCGCGCGAGGAACCGCACGCGATCGCCGGCGCGGATCAGCACGGGCGGGTCGCGCTCGGGGTCGAAACAGCGCACCTCGGTGCGACCGATGAGCCGCCAGCCGCCGGGTGAGTCGAGCGGATAGATCCCGGTCTGCGCGTCGGCGATGGCGACCGAGCCCGCCGGGACGCGCTGCCGCGGACGCTCGAGACGCGGCGCGACGATGCGCTGGTCGAGCGTCCCGCAGTACGCGAAGCCCGGCATGAAGCCGAGGAAGAACGCGCGGTACTCGCGCCCGGCGTGCGCCGCGACGAGCTCGGGAACGCTCAAGCCGGACCGCGAGGCGGTGTCCGCGAGGTCGGGGCCGTCGTACGTGGTGGGTATCTCGACGAGCCGTGGGGTCCCGGCCGGCGCCGCGCGGGCGCTCAGCGCGAGCCGCATCGCCTCGCGCTCCGCATCCGCTGGAGCCAGCGCCAGCGGATCGAAACGCAGAAGCACCGACGCGTAGGCCGGGACGGCGACGCCGAGCCGCTCGGCCTCCCACACGTCGGCGAGCCCCCGGCACCGCGCGGCGAGGCGCTCGTCGATGGTGTCGCCCAGCTCGACGAGCAGCGCGCATTCGCCGAATGGACGGACCCGCGGGTGGCTCAGGGTCGGAATGCGACCACCTTGATCTTCGCGTCGTTCAGCGCTTCGCGCACCGCCTTCGCGATGTCGGCAGCGCCGGGGGTGTCGCCGTGCACGCAGAGCGTGTCGACCTCGAGTGCGATCGCGGACCCGTCGCTCGCCGTCACGCGCCCGGTCCGTACGAGCGACAGCGCCTGTGCCGCAGCCAGCTCCGGCTCGGTCACGAGGGCGTCGCGCAACGCGCGCGGGCGCAGCGTGCCGTCCGGCTCGTACGCGCGATCGACGAAGCCCTCGCGTGCCACGCGCAGCCCGAACGCCTTCGTCTCGCGCCACAGCGCGGACTCGGGCGGCGCGAACACGACGAGCTCGCGTCCGGCGGCGGAGCGCTGGATCCCCAGCAGGATGCTCCGGGCGATCCCCACATCACGCTCCGCCTGGTTGTACAGGGCGCCGTGCGCCTTCACGTGCGAGAGGCGCGCGCCGAGACGGCCGGCGATGCCTCCGAGGGCGTCGACCTGCCGTCGGACCGACTCGATGAGCTCGCTCGCGGGCATCTCGAGGGCGACGCGCCCAAAGCGCGCGCGGTCCGGATAGCCCGGATGGGCACCGATCGCGACGTGATGCTTGAGCGCGAGCTCGACGGTCGCGCGCATCGTGTTGTCGTTCCCGGCGTGCTCGCCGCAGGCGATGTTCGCGCTGGTGACGAACGGCATGATCGCCAGGTCCGTCCCCGCGCCCTCGCCAAGGTCGCTGTTGAGATCCACCGCCTTCACGGCGCGACCACCAGGATGCGCGCGACGATCGGCTCGGTGACGCGCGCGATCACGGTCGAGCCGCCGAGGTCGCGCGCGAGCTGCACGAATTCGGTCGACCGGTCCGCGGTCATGCGGGTGTACACGATCCCCGAGCGCGGCCAGACGACTGCCTGCGCACCGGCGGTGCCGGAGATCGCGGTGCGGCCGCCCGGGTCGGCCGGGTCGAAGTACACGAGCCGCCCCGAGCTGTCCGCCGGCGTCGAGCGGTCGTAGAGGGTCGCGACCACCAGCCGCCCATCCGGGCTCCAGTCGGCGCCGCCGATCGCCGCGGGCGGCGCGCTGTCGATCCCGATAAGCGGACGTCTTGAGTTGTCGAGGTCGTCCCACAGGAAAAGCGAGCCGCCCGGACGTCCGGCGCAGCAGCCGCCCACGAGGACGAGCGCGCGCGGGCGAGGCCCGCGGAACGAGAGGGGCGTGCTCTCGGTCGTGTCGTCGAAGACCCGGTCGCGTCCGGTCGTGAGGTCCAGCACGGCGGTCGACCCGCCGGCGCGGACCGCGCTCCACACCAGGGCCGCGCCGTCGGGGGTGAACGCGATGAGCTCGCGGCCATTCCCATCGGGACCGTGGATCGGCCCTTTGCCCGAGCCGTTGATCGAGAAGCGCACGATGCCGAGGTCGGTCGTGCCGGCCTTCGCCGCGGAGTAGAAGATCAGCGATCCGTCGGGCGACCACACCGGCCAGCGATGCCACACGCCGGGCTCGTCGTCCGTGACCCAGCGCGCCGTGCCCGCGCGGACGTCCAGCATCGCGATACGGCCGCTGTCGGCGGCGGTCTGGAGCGCGACCGCCAGGAGGCTGCCGTCGGAGCGGAGCTGCCAGCCGGCGCTGGGGCCGAACGTGACGAGCGGCGTGGCGGGGCCGACGGGATCGAGCGGGATCGCGTCGAGCGTCGTGGCACCCGCGCCGGTCGACCGCGCGACGATGAGCGTCTGCCCGTCCGGCCGCCAGGCCGGGACCAGCGGACGTAGCGAGCGCGCGAGATCGCCCGTCACGACGATCGGCGTCGCGGGGCTTGCGGGCGAGGGCGAGGCTGCCGACGAGGGCGAGAGGGAAGGGACCGCGGCGGGTGCAGTGCACGCCGCGAGGATGGCGAGCGCCGCCGCGACCGGGATCCGCATGCCCTGAGGGTAACGAGACGCGCTAGATGAAGAGAGGCGCGAGGACAAGCGTAATCGTGGACAGGAGCTTGATGAGGACGTGCAGGCTCGGTCCGGCGGTGTCCTTGAATGGATCGCCGACGGTGTCGCCGACGACGGCCGCGGCGTGCGCCGGCGTGCCTTTGCCTATGACCTGGCCCTTCTCGTCCTTCAGCTCGCCGGACTCGATGTACTTCTTCGCGTTGTCCCAGGCGCCGCCGCCGTTGTTCAGCACGGTGGCCAGGATCACGCCCGCCATCGTGCCGACCATGAGCATCGCGGCCTCCGCCTCAGCCTTCAGCACGACGCCGACGGCGATCGGCGCGAGCACCGCGAGCAGGCCTGGCGCGATCATGTTCCGGAGCGCCGAAGCGGTCGTGATGTCCACGACCCGGGCGTAGTTCGGCCGCTCCGTGCCGGCCATGATCCCGGGATGCTCGCGGAACTGTGTGCGGACCTCCTGGATGATCGCCCCGCCCGCGCGGCCGACGGCCCGGATCGCCAGCGAGCTGAAGAGGTACACGAGCATCGCGCCTAGGAAGCCGCCGAGGAACACGTCGACCTTGGCGAGGTCGACGACGTGGAAGTCGGCGGGCGTGATCCCCGCGGCCTTGCGCAGGTCGGTCACCTTGTCGAGGTACGCCGAGAAGAGCAGAAAGGCGGCGAGCGCGGCCGAGCCGACCGCGTAGCCCTTGGTGAGCGCCTTCGTCGTGTTGCCGACGGCGTCGAGGCGGTCGGTGCGCTCGCGCGTCTCCTCGCTGGCGCGGGCCATGGAGGCGACGCCGCCCGCGTTGTCGGTGATCGGGCCGAAGGTGTCCATCGCGAGGATGAACGCCGCGCTCATGAGCATGCCCATCGTGGCGACCGCCGTCCCGTAGATACCGCCGTGCGGCAGCCCGGTCGCCGCCCCCCACTGCTCGCCGAAGAAGTGAGAGAGGAACAGCGCGATCGCGATCGCGATCGCGGAGGAGGCCGTCGTCTCGAAGCCGACGGCGACGCCCGAGATGATCGTGGTCGCCGGACCGGTCTTCGCCGCCTCGGCGATCTCCTTGACAGGACGCCACGAGCCGGACGTGTAGTACTGGGTGATGAAGACGAAGGCGAGGCTGGTGAGGATCCCGACGACGCCGGCGTAGAAGAACCAGTAGCCCCCGCCCCTCTCGTTCAGCATCGCGTTCGTCACGAAGAACATGCCCGCGATCGAGAGCGCGACGGTGATGTAGTAGCCGGTGTTCAGCGAGGTCATCGGGCTCCGGCGATCGCTGCCGCGGACGGTGAAGATCCCGATGACGCTCGCGATGAGGCCGAAGCCACGGACGACGAGCGGGAAGACGATCCACGCCACGTTGTGCGTCACCGCGTAGATGGCGACGCCGAGGATCATGGCGCCGATGTTCTCGGCCGCGGTCGACTCGAAGAGGTCCGCGCCACGGCCGGCGCAGTCGCCGACGTTGTCGCCCACGAGGTCGGCTATGACGGCCGCGTTGCGCGGGTCGTCCTCGGGGATGCCCGCCTCGACCTTGCCGACAAGGTCGGCGCCGAGGTCCGCGGCTTTCGTGTAGATGCCGCCGCCGAGCTGCGCGAACAGCGCGACGAACGACGCGCCGAAGCCGAAGCCGACGATGGTGAAGGGCGCCTGATCCGGATTCGCGAACCCACCGTAGGCGATGAACATGCCGAAGACACCGATGAGCGAGAGCCCGACCACGAGGATCCCCGAGACGGCGCCGCCGCGCAGCGCGATCCGGAGCGCGTCCGCGACGCTGTGCTGCGCCGCCGCGGCGGTGCGGAGGTTCGACTTCACCGCGACGAACATGCCGACGATGCCCGAGGCCATCGAGCAGATCGCGCCCACGAAGAAGGCGATCGCGGTCCTGATCGCGAGCTCCTCTTTCGACACTCCGGGCGCCGATTCGAAGAGATAGATGACGACCGCGATGAGGACCATGCCGCCGATCGCGAGCAGGAAGATCGTGCGGTACTGGCGCTGGATGAAGGCGACGGCCGCCTCGTAGATCGCGCCGGCGACCTCCTGCATCTGCGGCGTGCCCGTGGGCGAATTGAGGACGTCGTACGCGAAATAGGCGGCGACGACGACGGCCACGAGGCCGGAAAAGGGCACGACCCAAAGAAGAGGTGAAGCGTCCAAAAGAAGAAGACCCCTCTGCCGGATAAGAACTAAGCGCCCGCCCCGACGGAGGGGGCCGCAGCGCTTCGAGGGCAGTCTAGGTCAAGCCCCGCTCGGCTCGCAAATACCTATATCGTCAGCGGCATGCCACCCCAGAAAGCGTCGAAGTCAGCGCCCAAGGCGGAAGCGTCCGAGAAGCAGAAGAGCAAGGACCGCGATTGGCTGACGACCGCGGAGCTCGCGACGAAGATCGGCTGGCGCGAGCACGCGCTCCGCGACGCGCTGCGTGGAAAGGATCTCCCTGGGGTGCGCCGCACCTCGTTCGGCTACCACGTCGAGGCGAGCGCCGTGGACGAGATCGCGAAGGTCCTGGGAGCGCCGCCGCCGAAGCCGAACTCGCCGAAGCGACGACCCGTCCGAGCCTAGCGCTTCCGCAGCCGCGCGGGGAGGATCTGTAGCTCCTCGCGGTACTTCGCGACGGTCCGGCGGGCCAGGATGATCCCGTGCTCGCCGCGCAGCTTCTCGACGATCTCCTGATCCGAATACGGCCGCGAGCGATCCTCGGCGTCGATGATGTTCTTGATCACGTCTTTCGTGCCGAGCGACGCGGTGAAGAACATCGAGAAAGGGATCACCTGGCCTCCGGGGAGTAGAACGTACTTCCCGGCCGTGGCGCGGCTGACGGTGGATTCGTGCATCCCGATGCGCTCCCCCACCTCGGCGCGGGTGAGCGGTCGCAACGACTGAACGCCGCGCTCGAGGAAGTCACGCTGACATTCCACGATGACCTCTGTGATCCGAGCGATCGTCTGCCGGCGCTGGTTGATGTTGTCGATGAAGAACTTCGCGCGCGTCACGTACTGGCGGATGTGCGTGCGTTCGTCGTCGCTCATCGCGAGCGCCTGCTGCCCCGCGCTGCGGGCGGCCTGTAACTGGCCGACGAGCTGGCGGTACACCGGGTTCACGCGAAGTGAGAAGCGGCGTGACTCGATGACGTCGACCTCGAAGTCGGCCTGCTCGTTCTTGAAGATGATGACGTCCGGTCTGAGCGCGACCTGGCGTCCGCCGATGCTCGTCCCGTCCGGCCCGGCCGCGAACGCGTGCGCCGGGAAGGGGTTGAGGTTCTCCTTGATGTAGTCCCACGCGGCCTGGACTTCCTCGCGCGTGATGCGCAGCGCCTGAGCGATGTCCCCGAACTTGTGCTCGCCCAGCTCGCGGAAGTGATCGGCGACGATCGCACGGGCGTGCGGCGGGACCTCCTCGCCGATCTCCGCGAGGTGTTCCATCTGGATGAGGAGGCATTCGCGCGTGTCGCGTGCGCCGATACCCCACGGCTCGATCCCCTGGATCGTCTTGAGCGCCTCGGACGCATCGGCGAGCGACGTCTTCGTCGCCTTCGCGGCCTCTTCGAGCGAGATGTCGAGGTAGCCATTGTCGTTGAGGTTCCCGATGAGGTACTCGGCCACGGGGTGGAGCCGCGTGGGCAGCAGGACCCGGACGTTCCACGAGAGGTACTCCGCGAGCGTCTGCTCCGCCTCCGCGCGGACGATCGGATCGAGCTCGTCCTCCTCCTCGTCACGCTGTGTGAGGCTCGTCCCCTCGAGCGGCTCGGTCTCGACGTCGTCGGTCTTCTCGTATGGCCGGTTCCCGATGCCGAAACAGTTGAGGCAGACGCGTCCGGCGAGGGGCTGGCCGCACAGCGGGCACACTTGCACCTCGTCGAGGTCGAGCGCGGGATTCTCCTGGAGCTCCTGGTTGATGACGTCCTGAAGCTCGAGCGACGAGAGCTGAAGGATGTAGTTCGCCGCGATCTGCTTTGGTGTGACCTTCAGCTGCTGCTGAGGGAGGAGTTTCAGATCCACCATCGGCTACCTTAGCGCGTCGTGTTGCTCAGGGCGGAATTCCCGCTGTTCATCTCCGCGACCGCACTCGCGCTCGTCGCTCTGCTCGTCGCATCGCGGCGCGCGACAGAGGCCTGGCGCGTGCCCGCAGCGACGGCCGCCGCAGCGATCGGCGCCGTGGCCCCACTCCTCTTCTATCCGTTCCTCGACCCGACGCTCGTCGCCGGTCGCGCGCTCTGGGAATGGTCGGCCGCGGGAGGGCCGACCATCCAAGCGTCGTATCGACTGGACGGAATCGGCGCGATCGGCGTCGCGCTCGGCGTCGCGTACACGGCCGCGGGCCTCTTCGCGAGCGCGCGCTCCGCGGCATCGCACCGCGTCCTGCAGCCTCTCGTGCTCGGCATCGGCTTCGTCTTCATCGCGCTCGCGGTCACGGTCGACCTCGTCGCAGCGATCGTCGTGCTCGCTGTGCTCGCCGCGCTCACCGCCTTCGCCACCCTCGTCGTCGCGCCGCCACAGTCGGCGATGCGGCTCGGCGCGTACTTCGCGGTCGGCCTGCAGCTCTTCGTCGTGGCCGCGCTCCTCGTGGCGCGACAGGGCGGGGCGTCGCTCGACCTCGCGCGCGTCGCGCCGAACGCGGTGAGTCCCGGCGCGATCCTCGCCGCGACCGCGGGCGCGGCGCTCGTCGCCGGCCTCTACCCATTCGTTCCCTGGCGCTACGAGCGCGCGCGGACCAGCGCCGCGGAGCGCGAGCCTCTGCGCGGTCTGCTCGCGGCGCCCGCCGGGATCGCCGCCTCGCTCGTGCTGCTGCGGCTCCTCGGCATCACCCGGATCGACCTGCCGACGCTACCGCTGCCGACGACGACCCCCGAGGCTCGTGCCGGTCTCGTCGTGCTCATCGCCGCGGTCCTCGTCATCCGCATCTGGCGACGACGACGCCCATCGCTACGGGCCATCGTCGTCAGCGCGATCGCCGTCACGCTGCTCCTCGCGTACGCGGAGCTCCGCTGGAGCCACCTCGTGGTCGTCGCGTCCCTGCTCACGGTGCTCTACGCCGCCGCGGTCTCCCTCGCCCTGCCGGAGCAATGGGAGGTCGCGCGTCACGACGTGACGCTCGCCACGCTCTGGGTCGGCTTTGCGATCGGCACGCCGCTCGCGCTCGCGGCGGCGCTCTTCGTGATGGCGGCGGCGGCCGCCAGCGCGATCGCCGAGAGCGTCTGGATGCCGCCGCATCGCTCCTACCTCGCGATCGTGGTCGGCGCGGCACAGACCGTGGCCGGCGTGCTGGTCATGGGGATCGGGACGATCGGCGCGGCGGACGTCGTGGCGTCGACCGGCGCGATCGTCGTCCTCGCGGTCGTCCTTACGCTCGAGCTCGTTCAGATCGCTCGCCGCCTCAACCTCAGCGAGGCACCGCTCGATCTCGACATCACCGCGGCGCTCGCCGCGTTCGGCGCGACGGCGCTCCTCGCCCTCCTTCTTCTCGTCCCGGTGACCGATGCGCTGGCCGGTCCCCTCGGTCGACCGCTCGGCGTGATCGCTGAAGGCGCGCCCGCGGCGTTCGTCGTGGCGGTCGTCGCGACGCTGCTCGTGGTCGTCGCACGCACCGTACGGCCGCTGCTGCCGGACGTGAGCCCGCTCGCGACGCCGCTGCAGAGATTCGTCTGGGCGGCCGATCCCGTCCCGGCGGGCATCGGCGCGTTCCGCTCGCTGGAGCGGGCGGTCACGGTGACCTCGCGCGGCTTCGCGCTCTTCGAGCGCCAGGCCGGCGTCTGGCTCGCGACCGTCCTCATCGTCGCGCTGCTCATCTGGTCCGCACGCCCGTGATCCCGCTCGGGATCGTCGCGCTCGCGACGCTCGCGGCGAACGGCTCGCGACAGCTCCGCTACTCGGCGGTCGCGCTACTCGGCGTCTCCCTCGCGGCGAACGTCCTCGGCGTGGGACAGCTCTCGGCGCCGCAGGTCGCCCTCGAGGGATGCGGTGCCCTCGTCGCGTGCGGGATCCTGTACGTGGCCGCGCGGGACAACACGTTCGGCGAGGATCCCGGCTGGCGCCTGTGGCTCGCGACGATCTTCGCGGCCGTGGCGACCGCGGCCATCTTCGCCTCGCTGCGGACCGCCACGACCGAGAGCATCGCCGTCTCCCTGGTCGGCGACGATCCGGGCGGCGTGACGGCACAGGTCGCTGCGTTCTGGCTCCTCGCGTCGGGGCTCGCGATCCTCGTCACCGCGCGGAGCGCGGTCCGTGGCTCGCTCGGCGCGCTCCTCATGGTGACCGGCGTGGAGCTCCTCGTGCGCTTGGTCGCCGCGCCGCAGCTCGCTCTCAGCGTCCTGCTCGCCTGGCTCGAGGTCGTGATCGCGCTGACCGGCGCATTCCTGATCGTCAACGAGCGCGCGGTGCGTGAAGCGTGATCGTCGCCGCCGGCCCCCTCGTCCTCGCTGCCGCTGCCTGCGTCTCCTTCGCGTTCCGCAAGCGCCTCACGCTCGTCGGGCCCTTCTCGCTCCTCGCGATCGCGATCGCGTTCGTCCTCGTCGGGCTCACCGCCCCCGACAGCACCGGATCCCTGCTCGACCTCGAGCTGCGCCTGGGGGCCCTCGGGCGCCTTGCGGCGCTCGTCATGCTCGCGACGCTCTTCGTCCTCGTGCTCTACGTCGTCGCCGAGGAGCCGGCGTACAACTTCTTTCCCACCGCGCTCGCCGTCGGCGCGACGGCCCTCGGCGTCGTCACGCTCACCGCCGCCCTCGCGATCTGCGGCGTGCTCGTCCTCGGACTCCTGGTGCCGGTCGGCTCGTTCACGTTCCAGGTCCAGCGGAACCGGAGCGTCGAGGCCGCGACGCGCCACTTCGCGTTCGTCGCGCTTGGCGGCTGCATGGGCATCGCGGCGCTCGCGCTCGCCGCGAGCCTCCCCAAGGACCAACCCGCGACCACGTTCGTTCTCCTCGCGGTGATCCTCGTGATCGCCTTCGCGCTCCTGCTCGCGGCGATCCCGTTCCACACGCACGCCGCGCTGCTCGCCGGCGAGGTCCCGACCGCCGCGCTGGGCCTCTACTTCGGCGTCCTCGTGCCGGCGACGTTCGTCGCGTTCGCGGAGATCCTCACGCTCTCGGGGCTCCTGCCCGAGATCGCGCAGGTCGTGAAGGTCCAGGACCTCCTGCACGGGATCGGGCTCGTGTCCGCCCTCGGCGGCGCGTTCCTCGCGAGCGGGGCGCCGGACCTTCGGCGGCTGGTGGTGTACTCCGTGATCTCGAACCTCGGGGCGTCGCTCGTGGGGATCGGCACGCTCTCCGGGCCCGGCATCATCGGCGCGCTCGCCGGCGTGCTCGTCACCGGGGCGTGCGCGACGCAGCAGCTCCTCGCGGCGGGGACGCTCGAGCGCCGCGCGGGCGCGGAGCGTCCGAGCGCGGCGCACGCTCCGCTCGCCGCGCTCGCGTTCGTCATCGGCGGATTCGGCATGATCGGCGCGCCGCCGCTCGTCGGCTTTCCCGGGCGGTTCTTCATCGAGCTCATCGCGTACCAGTTCTCGCCCACGACGGGTACCGTCCTCGTCCTCGCGACGCTTCTGCTCCTTGTCGGTCAGCTGCGCGCCGTGATCCTCCTTTTCGGGACGACGCCCACCACATGGAAAGCAGAGCCGCGACCCGTCGCGGGGGTCATCGGCGCCGTCATCTTCGCCGCGCTGCTGGCTGGCGGGCTACAACCCGACGGCTTCCTGCAACCGATCGCCTCATTCGCCGAGGAGTTCTTGAAAGCGATGCGTCCGCTGTAGCTGCGCCGCGAGCGCGAGCGGGTGGCACGGCGATGAGGGTCTCTCGCGACGCGCGGGCCCCAGGACCCGCCAGCACAGCGGCGCGGCCCGCGATCATGCGCGGCGGGCAGGGTGCGCGAAGCGAGAGACCCTCGGAGCCGGGACAGGACCCGCCCGCGCTCGCGGCCGCCGCTAGCTCGGGGCCTTGTCTTCCGACATCCAGCGGTCGATGTCGCGCGTGTAGGAGATGACCCCCTCCGGGAACCAGAGCGCGATCTCGGATGCTGCCGTCTCTGGCGCGTCCGACGCATGGACGAGGTTGCGCAGACCGACGAGCGCGTAGTCGCCGCGGATCGAGCCCTCCGCGGCCTCGTGCGGGCGCGTCCCGCCGACCATCGAGCGCACCACGGCGATCGCGTTTGGTCCCTCGAGGACCGCGGCGATCACGGGCGAGGCGGTGATCGTCTTCACGAGATCGTCGTAGAAGAACTTCCCTTTGTGGACGGCGTAGTGCTTCGCGGCCATCGTGGGGTCCACCGTCAGCATGCGGAGGGCGGCGAAGCGCAGGCCGCGCCGTTCGAAGCGAGCCAGGATCTCGGCCGCGATCGCGCGCTGGATCGCATCGGGTTTGAGCACGACGAGCGTGCGCTCGGTGCTCAGGAGGCGATCCCCATTGCGACCGGCTCCGCGGCCGGCGGCGCGACCGCGGCGATCGAGGCGCGCGGGCCCACGGCGGCGACATACGCGAGCTCCGGCCGAAGGTACGTACGCGCGGCTCGCTGGATGTCGTCGGGTCCGATGCCGTCGATGATGGCGCAGACCTCCTCGACGGTGCGGACGCGCCCGAGGAAGAGCTCCTGACCGGCAAGCCAGCTCGACACACCGCGCGTGTCCTCGAGGCGGAGCTCCATCCGGCCCTTCGCGAAATCGCGGACCCGCTCGAGCTCGGCGTCGGGGACACCCTCGTCGCGCAGGCGAGCGACCTCGCGCAGCACCGCGGTCGTGACCTCCGCCGTTTTCGCGGGGGCGAAGCCCGCGTAGACGACGAGATGGCCGGCGTCGGCGTAGTTCGAGTCGTAGCTGTGGACGTCATACGCGAGCCCGCGCTTCTCGCGCAGCTCAAGGAAGAGCCGGCTCGACATCCCCTCGCCGAGCACGGCGTTGAGCATGTCCACGGTGAACTTGTCGGGGTGGTCGGTCGGCACCGTACGCCAGCCGATACAGAGATGCGTCTGCTCCGCGCGCTTGCCGACCACCTTCGCGCGGACCTTCCCCGCCTGCGGGGCCGGCACGAACGCGGGCGCCTCGCGGGCGCCCAGGAAGGCGAACTGCTCCTGGACCGCGGCGATCGCTTCGTCCGCGACGAGACGTCCCGCGAGCGCGACCACGCTTCGGCCCGGCGCGTAATTCCGAGACATGAAGGCACGCAGGGCGTCGGCGTCCATCGCCAGGACGACCTGCTCGCGACCGGCGACCTCCCAGCCGAGCGGATGCCGCGGGTAGAGGAGCTCGTCGATGAGCGTGTGCACGCGGTCCTGCGGCTGGTCGCGGTACATCCGCAGCTCCTCGACGACGACGCGCCGCTCGGACTCGACGTCGTCCGGGCGCAGCATCGGGGCGCGGATCATGTCCGCGATCACGTCGAGCGCGACGAGGTAGTGGCGCGCGGGGACGCGCGACCAGAACACCGTGACCTCTTTGTCGGTCGAGGCGTTCACGAGTCCCCCGCGGCTCTCGATCTCCTGGCTTATGTCCGCGGCCGTCGGACGCTTTGCGGTCCCCTTGAAGACCATGTGCTCGAGGAAGTGGCTCGTCCCGGCGTCGAGCTTGCTCTCGACACGCGAGCCCACCCCGACGTAGACGGCGATCGAGACCGATCGCGTCTCGGGCATCTCCGCCACGAGAACGCGCAGTCCGTTCGCCATTGTGACTCGCCGGTGCTCCACCGCGGCGAACTCTAGGGGCTCAGGAGGAAGCGAGCGCGAAGGCGCCGTACGTGATCACGAGCGCCGCGCCGGCGCGCCGCGCGGCCGCGACGAGCTCGCGCTCGGCGACCGTGGGATCGGTCACTCCCTCGGAGCCGGCGACGAGGAAGGCGTGCTCGTCAGACGTGAAATACGAAATGAGCGGACGGTCCGCGGATGCGGCGAGCAGGGCGACGATGTCGAGCGTGGGCGCGCCAGGCTTCACGACGACCGCGTCGGCGCCCGACGCGAGGTCGCGCACCGCCCTCGCACGGGTCGCCTCGGCGTCGTCCGTTGGAAGGAGCGGGACGGCACGCTCGGTGATCGGGATCGCTGAGACGGCATGGCGATGGAGCGCGTACAGATGGCTCTCGAGCTTCGCCATCGCCGCGACCGGCACATCCGCGTGCCCGTCATCCGAGACCGCGGCCCGAACGGCGCGCACGCTTCCCTCGAGCATCCCCGACGGGATGAGCAGGTCGGCACCCGCCTCCGCATGGACGCGCGCGATCGCGCCCAGCCGCTCGAGCGTGGCGGGCGCGTCGGCGCCGTCCGCGCCGAAGAGCACGCACTGGCCGTGCGCGGTGTACGCGCACACGCAGACATCGGTCGCGACGGCGAGGTCCGGCACCGCCTCTTTCACCGCGTGGATCGCGCGTGGAACGACGTGGTCGCGCTCGCTCGCCAGCATCGCCGTCTCGTCCTTCCGATCGGAGACGCCGAAGAGGAGGAACCCGGCGATCCCCGCGGACGCGGCGGCGCGCGCTTCCCGGACGAGCTCGGTGATCGAGAAGCGCTCGAGCCATGTGGCCTCGGGGACCCGCTCGCGGTCCTCGACCGCGCTCGACACGACCACCGGCAGGATGGCCCGGGCGTGCAGGTCGGCCGAGCCGAGAGCACGCGACCACAGGGGGTGCTCGGCGAGGCGTCCGCGGGTGAGGGTGTCCCGCATCCGCCGATGGTACGCAGTCGTCGGGGGGCTCCGCCCGGCGGGCCCCGGCGATACCATGGACTTCAATGAGGGCCCGCGCACTCGTTATCGCGGCGGTCGCGCTCACCGCGGTCCTCGTGGTCGCGGCCCTCGCGGCCGGCGCCGCGCCGGCGCTCGCGACGCGGGCGACCGCGCCAGCCGCCGAGATCTCCGTCTCCACGCCGCCGCAGGCGGATGCGCCCGCCAGCGCGCAGGCACCGGACGCGGCGGTCACCGCGCCCGTCGCGATCCAGACCGTCGAGCCGAAGGCCGCGCCGGCGAGCGCAGCGCTCGACATGCGTCACCTCTGGCAATCCCTCAACAACTGCGGACCCGCATCGGTCGTGATGGCGCTCTCCACGTTCGGGATCACCGCCGACCAGGAGACGGCGCGCCTTGCGCTACGCGGCCCCGACGTGCGCCGGGGCATGGGCCCGCAGGGCGTCGACCCATGGGTGAAAGAGCTCTACGGCCTTCGCTCCATGTGGCGGAACAACGGCACGAACGGTCTGCTCAAGCAGCTCGTCGCGAACGGCTTCGCGCCGCTGGTCACGCAGTGGATGCAGGACCCCTCGGTTTCGCGGATCGCGCACTGGCGGGCGATCCGCGGATACGACGACGCGCTCGGCACCTTCTACGTGAACGATCCCATGCTGGGCAACTTCGTCCCGCTGAGCTATCGGTGGATCCAGGACAACTGGCAGCCCTTCAGCTACCGCTACATGGTCATCTACCGTCCTGAGGACGAGGCGCTCCTCAAAGCCATCGTGGGGCCGGAGTGGTCCGAGTCGCGCAACCGCGAGGCCTTCTACCAGCGGACGAAGGCCGAAGCGCTCGCGCAGGACACCGCCGCGGCCTGGCTCACCTACGGCGAGGCCTCGTACCAGAGCGGACGCTTCGACGAGGCCCTGGCCGCGTTCGACAAGGGCCTCGCCATGGGCAACGCACAGGGCGTCTTCACGCTCCGCTCGAGCTACCCGCAGACGCTCCGCGCGCTCGGGAAGCAGCGCGAGGCCGACGCGGCCCAGGCGAAGCTCTCGAACCTCAGCGCCGTGCCGAGCAGCACGGTCGCCTCGCCGCCGGACAGCTTCGCGGTGTGGATGGCGTTCCGTCGGACCCTGGCGTTCGACACCGACCTGCCCAGCGAATAGGAGCGCGGCCCGCGTGGCCGGCGCGCTGCCTAGGCGCGCTCCGCAGCCGCGCGACGCGAGCTCAGCTCATTTGGTCTTCTCGCCTGGGATTCTCCAGCCATAGGTCGACTGCCGTGGCGCACGGAATGTCGCGTCGTCGAATGAGGTCAGGAACTGGGCCTCTGCTTCGCGATAGATGTCGTGAAGACGTACGACACGCAGACCCTCAAAGCGCACGTAGTCGAGAAGGTCCTCGAAGAACGTGGCCACGCCACGGCCAGCGAACCGGAACGACTGCCACCCATCGCCATGCCAGTCGTACATCGCGCGATTGCGCTCGTAGAAGCCGTCATCAGGGCAGTTGAGCGCGACCATCAGTGGATGGACATTCGTGGTCTTGAGACCCGGGCTGACGGAGTACCGGCATCGGTACTAGTCCATCGGGGTGATGGTCCGCCCCGTCCTCGCGCCTACACTCGCGCGATGCGCGTCACGGTCGCGATGGGCGCCTTCAACGAAGCACCGAATGTCGCGATCGTCGTCACGGACGCGCTCTCGGCGATCGCCGAGACCGGCGGTGATGGCGAGGTGCTCGTCGTCGACGACGGCAGCACCGACGGCACGTCCGCCATCGTCGACGACCTGATGGCGCGCGACACGCGGGTGCGCGCGGTGCATCACGCGACGAACCGC
>Ga0209237_1000187_pt1 | contig 31676 bp, 31 predicted proteins | sample GraSoi013_1_40cm_2_FD_185820 | JGI IMG/M metagenome (GOLD analysis project Ga0209237, IMG submission 185820) | Grasslands soil microbial communities from the Angelo Coastal Reserve, California, USA - Sample 10_02_2013_1_40cm (SPAdes) (version 2) | ecosystem: Environmental > Terrestrial > Soil >...
TCTTCTCTTCCTTATTTGGAGTGAGTTGGCATCCGGACGACCAGAGAAATGTTCTAGCGGTCGAAGGGCCGACATGCTGGAATCTATCCTGAACGTTGATCTGCAATCGCTCCTCGTCTTTGCCATACGAGTCGATGTACTTCTTGACTGAACCGAACTCTTGCCGCAGTTTCAGGAACTCGCCCGCGTTATGGATGGTGGCTCTTATTTTCTTCTCGTTACGGACGATTCCTGTATTGCCCATCAAGGTCTTGATGTCTTTCTCGTTGAACTTCGCGACTTTTGGAAGGGAGAATTGGCCGAAAGCTTTCTGGAAATGAGGCCACTTGTTCTCGACCACACTCCAGTTGAGGCCTGCTGTAAAGACCGATTTGGTTAATCGTTCGAAATATTCAGCGTCGTCTTTCGGTGGTTTCATACTCCTAGGAGACATGTTACGAACAGCGTGGGATTCGCGGATATTTATGCGCCCCGCTTCTTAGGTCAAGTCAGGTTTACTTGATACGCTTGGAGCAACCTACTTGGTAGCCGTCTACTACCAGGTTTATAATCAAGACAAGCAGCTAGACTCATAGATGGTCACCACGGAAGAGAACCTCGGCCGATTCTCAGAGCTTGAGCATTCTGAAAACATCGACCTCACACCGAGAGACAGCAATATTCTTCACGCAATCCAAGAGGAAGGCTTGACAGTTTTCGCCTTCGACGGACTGAAGCGTTTACTCGGGGTCCATCAGGAGATGTTGTCCAGGGTTCTCGACAGATTGGAGGATGAAGGGCTTCTAGAGAAGGTCTCCGAAGGGTACAGACTGACGGTCAGGGGCAGCCAACAGGTCGCACGTCCTCTAAGTTCAACTCAACCACGAGTTCCAATCGTCCAGTCGCTCTTGCCGCATGACGTCGATGTCCAGCGAATAATCGCTGGTCTCAAGGGTCGCTGGTTCGGAAGTCTGCGCTGGCTAGGATACTCACAGAACGAGGAGGGTCTAGTTCTGAAGTGGATCACGGAAGAGGACGGTATTCAGATTGATGCAAAGTTTACCGAGAATTATCTCAGTATCGACGCCAAAGTTGGAGAAGAAAAAGACGTCAGTCAGGCAGTGAAGGCGTCCCATCAGCTGATGGGGCACATTTCAAGACTCTACGGTGGACCCAAGCGTGGCCGGAACCTCTTGACGCCGGTCTCATTCTATCCGGACCTCTCTTTCGCCTAGCCTCTGTGACCCGGCTTCAGCCTCCTCGGTCAACAAATAGCTCCACCAACCTCTACAAGGGTAAGGTGAAAAAATGAGTAAACAAACAAATTCGTCAGCGATACTTGAATCAATCTCCGACGCAATAGTCGACGTTACAGAGAGAGTCTCTCAATCCGTTGTCCGGGTAGGAGCCGGAAGATGGAGAGGGGGAACAGGAACCGTCTGGAGCAAAGACGGACACATCGTCACAAGCAACCACGTCATCGGCGACATGCGCGAAGTCGAAGTAGGCTTCAGCGACGGAACAAAACACACAGCAAAAGTTGTGGGACGAGACCCATACTCTGACATTGCACTCTTGAAGATAGACTCGAACAACCTCACACCAGTCGAACCAGGAAATTCCGACAACCTCAAAGTCGGACAGTTCGTCCTCGCAGTAAGCAACCCATTCGGTAGACAACCAAGCGCCACATCCGGAATCGTAACCAACCCAGCCTACAATGTACGCGGATGGTGGGGAAGCACAATGGACAAGGTCGTCGTCACAGACGCCCGTCTCAACCCAGGATACTCCGGCGGACCATTGGTCGACGCTAGGGGTCGAGTGATCGGGATCAACGCTGCGTACGCCAATAACCGCGGAATCTCAGTACCAGTCAACACCGTCAAAGGCGTCATCGACAAGCTAATGCACGACGGAAAAATCAAGCGAGCATACATGGGCATAACCGCAGACAGCATCAACCTCCCCGACAATCTATCCGAGCAAGCCGGTATCGGCCAGGACGCTGGACTGATCGTCTACGGCGTAGACCAGGACAGCGCTGCGAAGAAAGCAGGCCTAGCAATAGGCGATGTCATCGTGAAGCTGGACGGGAAACCGGTTGAGAGCCTCATCGACCTTCGCGGACTATTAGACGACAAAGCCATCGGAAGGCACGTCAACATATCGGTTCTTCGCGGAGAGAAACTCACGCAGCTGACGGTAACACCAACAGAAGCAGAAGAATAGACAAACAAAAACTAGGCTCTGGCCAAAAAAGCCAGGGTCAACCTTTTTCTTTTTCCAATCTCATGAGTCGTGTCACTATCACCCTATGAGGTCGGTTTTCCACTTGTCTTCTCGTAAATGTTCATAGGAAAGCTACGTTGAGTATAGGTTGACAATGTCGTCTGAATCCGGTTCCAGCCAGAAGCAGCCTCAGTCAACAGTAGACCTCACGAGTATGACACCGATGGAGTTCACGGTAATTTCTGAGCCATGGGTCAAGTACAAGCTGGAGGATCAGACCAAGCTCTTCGTGAAGCTTGTTGTCATCAAAGTTGTCAGGGGACTGAATGAGCAAGGACAACCCGCCTACAACATGAACGCCCAGAACATCATTGCAACTCATGGCGCTCCGAACCTCAGAGGCCAGCCCTCGACAACTCAGCTCAACCTGGGAGACCCGTCAAGCTACAAGGTCGTCGCAAGCCTTGACTTTGATCGGATGGGCGAGGAGAAGTGGAACGAGTATCATCTTACCGACGGAACTGTCCTGAAGGCAAGGCTCGAATTGTCTAACGTGTCTAGAATAGACAAGTATCAAGGCGATGGCGACCCAGTGTATCTTGTGAATACAAGTCAGCCACTCGTCAGGTTCAAGATTTCCGAGCAAGTACTGAAATCAGTCAAGACCCCGGTTCGGCACCCCGACGTTAAGGCACCTTATGGCTAGATGCCCGAATCGTTCCGTTTGCTGTCAAAACAAGTTGGTGTTATTCGGCTACACCGCATAACGATCTGAGTCCGAATTGACTGCCCTTTTCAAGTTTAGTTCTGCATTGATAGTTTTCTAAGGCGGAAAAGTAAGACAAAGGTGACCACCGCGGCTATTGTCAGGCTTGCAACAAATAGCCAGAGCAAATACAGATCATACTGTGCCGATTGACAATCGTATAAAGCGCTGGTAATACCAACGGAGTATTCTTGACAACGGGAAAGTTCTTCGTAGTAGCCTACAATGGACCAGGTCAAATACAAGGACCCAAACACCCAGATGGGAGAGTTTCCAAATATCATGAGGCCAGCGGCGTCGGCGCTGACGAACCCTTTCCTTAGAAGTCCAATCACAGTGAGAATAATGCTAGCGATAATCACTGTCGTCAGAAGGACTAATATGTCCTGAGCTGCAAGTCCCCAAAGCACCAATCCTATTTCTACGAGATTTGCGAGAAGGCCAAAAAGAAGGAACCGTGTATCCACATTTCCTCGACTCAGGCTAAAGTGACGTTGAGAGGAGAAACTAGGCCCGGTTCTAACATGGATTTGTTCCTAGGCTTGAGGCTCCAAACTCCAAGTTCGGACCGTTCTTTCGGTCTAGGGCTCGATTGCAGCTTTGATCTTCCTGCTTATCTGTTCTAGATCAGCGGTGCTCGCGGTTTTTCGTTCAGGGAAACCTTCGGGCAGCTCGTGAATGTAGCGTGGAATAACGTGGACGTGCATATGGAAGACCTCTTGGGACGCGGCTCGACCGTTCGACTGACCAATATTGATTCCGTCAGCCTTCGAGGCCCTCATGACCCCTTTCATGACCTTGGCCACGGAAACGAAAACCCTCCCCACTTCTAGGGGCGACATCTCAGCCATACTTGGATAGTGTTTCTTCGGGACCACCAGTGTATGTCCAGGGTTCAGAGGATGGATGTCAAGGAATGCGAGCGAGTGCTCATCCTCGAAAACGATTACGGCTCCTGCTTCTTTCGAGACTATTTCGCAGAAGATGCAGCCTTCATTCATGGGTCCATTCCTCCTCCTTGACCTTTTCTCGCTGGTTCGCCAACCTGGCAAGATCGAAAAGGAGGCTTGACAAGCGGTTCACGTATGGAATCGCCTCCGGATTAATCGCCTCTATCTTGGCCAATGCTGCAACGCGTCTCTCAGCTCTCCGACAGACCGCTCTGGCGACGTGAAGCTGGGCCCCGGCAACGCCTCCTGTCGGAAGGATGAATCTTCGCAGAGGCTTCAGCCCGCTGTGAATCGAATCAATCGTCTTCTCCAAATTATCAACATGGGATTTGCCAATTCGCGGCACGTTGGCGCTGACAAGCTCTGAAGCAAGATCCCCGCCCAATGTGAAGAGATCCTCCTGAACGCCTTTCAGAATCTTCTTAGTCTTCGCATCCTTCACAATCGCCCGGGCCAATCCTAGCTGCGAGTTGAGTTCATCAACCGCCCCGTACGCTTCTACTCTGGGGTTCTCTTTTCCTACCCGGGTCCCGCCATAGAGACCAGTCTCACCCCTATCGCCTGTTCGCGTGTATCCTTTCATCAAGCCCTTCGAGCCTACTTACCGATCCAGAAACGACTGTTGCTTATAGTAGCTTACCACATCAGCCCGTCTGCCTTAATCGAGATCTTCCTTCCACGTAACCTCGTTTGGAAAACATTGGTTCAATCCAACTATTGTCCCGGACCGGAGCTCACACGTCGTCGGGACCCAATGAGATCAATTATTCTCCTAAGAATGCTCATGTTGCTACCGCTGCTTGTTCTCGTAGGGTTTGAGCTTACCCTGTTCTCTAATTTTCCCTACGCGTGGAAACTTGGTGGTTGCCATGCAGCTGGTCTCGGGGCTTGTTATCCTGTGAGCTATGACTGGGCCAACTTCGAAATAGATATGGCATTTTACACACTCCTCAGCTACTGGCTTGTCGTAGCGAACGGAGTTCGCCAAAGACTGTTCACGACACTCCCTCAACAGGGGCCTGTCAAGAAAACTCTGCTGACTGCGCAGTTCAAACTTGCGTTGCTCGGGGGCTTGTTGATGTTCGCGATCCCAATCATCACTTTCTCTTCCTTGGCGTCTACCGGGTACTCGTCCAGGCATGCTTGCCTGGTTCCCTCTCCATGCCAAACCCAAGCTGACCAGTTGGCGGCAGCCTGGAGACTCACGACTGCTATCGGGGGATACTCCACGGGGCTGACGATCTTAGTCGCTGCGCTGGGCGTCACTGAGAAGAAGTGGCATCGCCTGCTCTCTACTTCTTGATTGGTGTCTCAGGTCTCTACATACCGGGCGTTGAGACGTTCTTCTCCAGCGGAGCTTACACTCTATTCGGCCTAGGTCAAGCGGTAGTTGGAGCGTTTGTTCTGACTCTTGGTCCATTACTGGTCTTAGGATCATCTCTGTCAATTCTGCGAAATTACTAGCGCGACCCTGTTGTTCCGAAGAAACTCATTGAGGTCGAAAAGTCACGTCCAGTGGGACAGTTGTTTCTGTGCTTTGTAGTAGCCTAGCAAACGACTCGCCTCCGACCAATTTCTGGAGGGAATGAGCAATCGCTTCCATGCTTCCGAGAGAGCCTCCTCAAGACTCCTGAACAGGGACGGGTCTCCCGTAAGCGCTCTCCTCGCGAGTTCCCGGAATCTCCAAACTCCGAGTGGGACCCATTCCTTCGTCACCTCAAGGAAGACGATTGCCCCGGCTTGTCTCCGATTTCGGTCGAGATATTCCAAGACAGGGAGGCGTGAAGCGTGATAAGCGCCTGCAATGTTTGTGGGATAGTCTTTCCTTCCCTTGTTGAGTTCATAATCGCCGAAAACCTCTGGTCTTGGCCCTGTCAACCAGCCTTCCAGGGCTTCAAACATCCAGCTTGTCGGAAGTAGAAGGACGTGTACGTTGTTGCCGACAGCGTGGGCGCTGAACAAGCGGAACTCATCTAGGCGAGGATGATCCAGTACTTTTCCTCGAAGGTCTCTCGCTAGAATATCATCAATCGCTGTGATGCTCCATTCCGTCGGGACCAGCCTTCGCGTTCTGCTAGCTCCCAAAAGTCCGATGGAGAACATTCTGACAATGTGTTGCTGTGATATTCCATTCTGGTAGAGAGATTGAGCCCCCTCATTGGCGGAGAGGTCGGTGTCGGATACGACCTTGTCGATTTGTCGCGGGACATCTGGGTTGCTGGCAAGGCTGAGCCGTTCTACAACTCCTGACGGTCCGTGAGGCGAGCTTCTCGTTAGAAGGTTGATTTTCACGTACGGTTTCTTCTTCAAGACCAGCTCGGTGTCAGTTGGGGTCTCTGACATCACAATCTCCTGGACAAGTGACAATGTCTTGTCCGGGTTACGGGCGTCCTGGACCCTTACCGTGGACTTTCCCCGAACCAAGCCGAACCTGTATCGTATCAGCTCGTCTATCGACTTGTCAAGCCACCGGTCCGGCGAATCGAGCAAGGACGGGTCCGGCTCCTGCAACACAGGGACGAGAGGACCTGCGAGAAGGTTCGGATAGCCATAGCTGCCCAGGAAGACGCCTGGAGGAGAAGGTCCGAAAAACTCGGTCTTCCCCACCATCTTCTCGATGTCAACCAAACTCTTCGCCCTGAGGAAGACTGGACACCGGGAAGAGTTCTGAACGCAAACTAGCCGGTTTCCTTTGCAGATCTCACACGATACCTCGTGGCTCTGTTCGCTCCGTGCTGGCCTGTAGAGCGTCTCCTGCAAACCTATCGCCTACAGGGTAAGGAAAGCAATTTCAAGCCGAACCGGTCAATCTACCTATAGCAAAGGCGGGTTCAAATCCGTTTCCCGCCGATCATGGTGAAATCAACGATCAAGGAAGCACTCCTCTACCAGACACTGGCCGATTCAAGGGTCAGATGCACAGCATGCGCTCGATACTGCAACATTCCCGAGGGAAAAGTGGGTCTATGCGGGGTGCGACAGAACATCGGCGGAAAACTCCAACTCCTAGTCTATGGAAAAGTGATCACTGGACATATTGACCCGATCGAGAAGAAGCCGGTTGTCCACTATATGCCGGGGTCGAAAATATTCTCCATCGCTACGACTGGTTGTAACTGGCTTTGCTCTTATTGCCAGAACTTTGACATCAGTCAGAGAAGGAAGGTGGAAGGAACCGATCTAATGCCTCCTGACGTGGTAAGCCTGGCGCTGAGCCATGGTTGTCAGGGGATTGCGTACACGTACAACCAACCGACCATATTCATGGAGTTCGCCCACGACATCGGAGTCGAGGCGCGTAGGAATGGACTCATCAACATATTCGTCTCGAATGGGTTCGATACTCCGGATACTGTTGCGATGATGGATGATTTTCTCGACTGCATAACGGTTGATTTCAAAGGCAGTGGGGAAACGAACTTTGTCAGAAAGTATATCGGAATACCGGATGCGCAACCAATCTTTCAGACGATACAAGAGATCAGAGACAGAGGTAAGACGCACATCGAGATCACGGACCTTGTCGTCCCCGAGATTGGGGATAATCTAGATGAGGCACGCAAATTGAGCCGCTGGCTCTATGACAACCTTGGACCCGACGTGCCAGTCCACTTCCTCAGATTCCATCCCGACTACAAGCTCATGCACCTACCGAGTACTCCAGTGAAAACTCTAGAAGAGCACTGCAGAGTAGCGAGAGAAGAGGGACTGCGATACGTCTACGTCGGGAATGTTACCGGGCATCCGTGGGAACATACCTACTGTCCAGAATGCAAGAACATCGCGATCAAAAGATACGGATTCGACATTACTGGATGGAACCTAGATGAAAAGAACAGATGCACAAACTGCAGCTACCAACTTCCGATATTCGGCAACCTCAGCTCATCAGTCAGCGAAGACCGATTCCTACCCGTAGTCAACTAAGTGCTGCTTAGGCTTTCCAGTTCCAACTCCGGATACTTGTTTTGACCCAATTCGCGGTTGGTCGCTGAGAGCAGGATGCGGACTAGCTCGTCAGGGGCGAGCCTTCTGACTCCCTTCAGATGGTGGAGCAGGAGTTCTACCCGTCCAGGTTGGAAGGTCAGTCTTGCCAGGTACTGGTCTTGGTGGACCTTGTGTCTCTTACCATCATCCAGAGAGTAGTGAAGATGAAAGACTAGATCCAGGGTTCTGAACGTTCCTTTCTCCTCTATCCGACGAATCACTCTCTCCACTTCCTTGGCGTCGAGAATGTCGAACCCGTCCTTGTTACCGACTCCGAACCTGAACACGACTCCTCCCGGCTGGTACCCGGGAATATCCGCGACCGTGATTTCTAGAGGTTTTTTCTCTTGAGCAAGTGATCTGAGGCCTGCGAAGATTGCCTTCTGCAAACTCTCAGTGTTGATATCGTAAAGCCATGATGCGCGAGCATGGTAGACCGTCGGGAAGCGTTCCAGTGTCCCCAACCAGGGGTCATCATCAGAAGTTTGGTTCAAGACGCGAGGCCGCCCAACATCGTCAGGGTAGGCTGAGACTGTTCGCAATTAACCGTTCCATCCCATGGAGGAGATCAGGAGGAGAGTTGAGCTTTGTTCTCCTGTGCCTCGGCTAGATTCGGCCGAAAGAGTTCCGAATCACAACTATTGAATTCTGGTACGGCTTCGGAGTCCGAACCCTCCTCGGGCTACGAGATTGAAAACTTTCAAACGACTAGCAAACCTAGCATTCTCAACCACGTCCGACAACTAGGCGGATCCCCCGCAAGATAGTCTTAATAGATTCCAAACACAAGAAATGAATAGATTGTTGCAACTTTGAACAAATGTCCGTCTTGGGATGCGATCTGAGAAAAAGTCGTAGACTCATCATCTCGTGCCCCATTCCTCATCTTGACTCCCTGCCCCAACAGGCCGGATTCGCGTGGGATCAACACTCACGGTGGACTTGAAACGGAGTTTTTCAGATTCTGCCCGGGATGTGGACGCAGATTTCATGTAAAGGTTGAGGGCAAGCAACTTGTTCATATGGAAAGACAGGAACGCCGAAGACAACTGGGCGGGACGGGTGGTCCGGTTGGTAGTAGGGGTGGTTATGTACGTGGCCCGGGAGTTCCAGTGGTCGTCGACGTGGAGGAATTTCAGTACAACTACAATTGCACCCATTGCGGACATGAATGGTCTGATAAGCGCGTCGAAGAGCACAAGGAAGGTTAGCAAAACAAACCCGAGCCTCACAGGACACCGACGACTTGGTCCACGAGGAAACCGGGACAATTCTCGTCCCTATCATGTTCTCTGGTTGCTGGTTGGGAATCTCCAACCTCTCCGAACACTAGCCATTCGCGGTCTTATCATTGCCAACCAGTGCCCGGAGATAAGGTAGAAGAGACTCGTCGTCCCTCCCTAGGTAGCGAAGTCGTCCTTTGTCAACAGAAAGTGAAGATCTCGAGTTCCGCGACATACTGAAGCATCTTGATCGGGAATCCGCCCATTTTATCGTCCGGCTGGAGACGCATCATTCCGGAAGGCTTGTGACCGTTGTCCAGCCCCACGATCTTATCCGGGATAGCATCGACTTGCCCGGACTAGCCCACAAATTGAAGCAGAGTCTTGGAACCAGCGGCGACCTAGAAAACGGTCGCATCATCCTCCACGGAGACCACCGAGACCAAGCCAAGAACGAACTCGCAACGCTAGGCGTCTCCCCCGATAACATCGAAATGATCTAGATCAAGAAAAAGCCTATCGTGTTCCCGGGTGGGCTATTGGAATCTTCCAGCCTCTCCAAACGCTGACCATTCGAAGAGCGAAAGTGGCTGCAGCGGCGAGAATCTCAGCGGGAAGTCCCAGAGTTTGTGCTTGGTTGGCCACAGCGATTATGATTGCTCCGAGTAAGGAAGCGACTGCGTATATCTCGCTCCTCAGCACCAGCGGCACTTCCGCTGCCAGAATGTCCCTTAGAGCTCCCCCGCCGATACCTGTAAGCATTCCCAGCAATGAGGCTGGCACTGGGCTAAGCCCAGCCGAGAGAGCTATTGTGGTACCCGTAACGGTGAAAATAGCTAGTCCCGCCGCGTCGAAAGCTGTGACGAACCGGCTCCATCGGACGATTTGGCGGAAATCCAAGAAGACCAGGAGTCCCGCGACCCCGGCAGCGGCCAAATAGCGCCAGTCAACCAGCGTCATCGGGGGAGTGTGCCCGAGGATTAGGTCGCGCATTATTCCACCGCCAAGCCCGGTTGCCACTGATATCACTAGGACTCCGAATAGGTCCATTTTCTTCCTGACTGCAAGTATTCCACCGCTCAAGCCGAATGCGAAAGTTCCTACAAGGTTGAGTATCAGCGTCTCGTCCATCTTCTGTCACTCCCTAGCACCGTTTTTCATACTCAATAGCATCACATAACGTGAATAGAATCTTCGGATGGACCAGGCCTAGTGGGACGATATGATTCACCGAAGACTGAATCCTGGTCCCGAAGTCGCGGGGGGACAGCTACAGGAGCTTGTGGACGACTCTGAGGCAGGCGTTCATCACGTAGGGAATCTTGTTCGCTGACAGCATTTTCTTCGCTTCCTCGTTTTCGAGTCCGAGCTGGGCCCAGAACGCGAACGGTCTGCCATACTTTTTCCGCATTTCTATGACTTGTTGTGCAACCTGCGGAAGTTCTTCGCTGGGACGGAATGCATCCACGATATCCACTTTTTTCGCCAGGTCTGGAGGCAGGTCCATGAGGCTCTTGTAGGCTGTCTCGCCTAGAATCTGATCAGCAGTCGGGTTTACCGGGATGATCGTGTAGCCGTGTTCTTTCATGTACGCGGGTACAGTATAGGCTTCTTTCTCAGGGCTCTTCGAAGCGCCCACCACGGCAATTACATCGTATTTCTTCAGAACCTCTCTCGGTGATATCGTGGCGCTTGGAGCGTGGGTTTGGGACGTAATACTGACCTCTGCTCTGAATGAGTGTCGCGGTGGCTAAAAAGATGCTGAGCGAAATTTCACCTAACTCTGAGGTCGAATATTCTTGAACTGCGTATAGAACAATGAGATGGAGATCACGTAGAATACCGCGGCTAAATAGAAGGGAATGTCGAATCTTCCTGTTGCCAGGATCAAGCCTCCTATCACTGTGGTTATGCTGTTGGGAATTCTCCAGACGACTGTGTTGATGGAGCTCGCCAGACCCCTCTCTTCCTGGGACATGATGCCCATCAGATAGGAGTCCTGCAAGGGTACTGACATATTCATCAAAGCTGCGCGAATGATGTAGAGTCCTCCGGCCAGTCTAACGTCCGGGACGAACGCGAGGCTTAGCATAAACACTGTCGAGAACCCTTGCGTCGCGACTATTGCTTTGAGCAGGCCGAACCTGCTTGATAGCCGGGGACTAGTGATCGCAGCCAGAGCAATTGTGAGATTTGACAGCGAGAGTAAAGGCCCACTAAAAGTGTCGGGAGTTCCGAACTTGAGGAAGAGCCAGGTTGGTATTAGAGGAATTATGAATCCTGCTCCGAGTCCGATAAGGCTGTTTATCCCGGAGAATTTTAGGAGTGTCGGGAAATTCTTGCCTCTGATCAGCTTTGACGGGTTTGGAGTTTCCTTGTAGCCTCTGAGGATGCGAAACAGCCAGACCGGCGTGATAGCTGAGATTAGTCCTAGGAGCACTAGGAGGTCCTGATGGACGGTGATCGAGTTCAGTCCAGTCAAAGATTGGATGGCTGGGATGAATGTTGGCAGTAGGAACCCGAACGCTACGCCTCCATTGCCAAGGATGAATGAGAGGGAGAAGGAGGCGTCCCGGTTTTCCAAGCCTGTCTGATCAGCGATTATCGCGTTCCAAGTTGACAGCGCGGCCGACTCGGCTATTCCAAGAACTATTGCAGCGACAACAAGGAGGGTGACGTTGACGGTTAGGGCTATCATTATGATAGGAAGGGGAACTAGAGAGGTCCCGGTCAGGAGCAGTTTCTTCCGCCCCTTCCTGTCGGAGAGTATTCCGAGGGGTATTGAGAGGAGAACCATTGCTCCTTCTAGCCCGAGGAGTAGTCCTACGATGCCTGCGCTGATGTTTAGTTCGGGAAAGAATGCCGTGAGGTAGACAAGGAGGTAGCCTATCGCGACATTGTTGAAGACAAGGGCGACAATTAGCCATTTTAGTTTACGAGGAATCTTGGAGAAGAATCCCCGTTTCTCTTGGGCTTCGGGATTCATCTCGGCTCTCCAGCGATGGTCGGGATTGATTCCGGGTTATTTAATCGGAGTTGGGTTGGCCTGTCGGAAATCAGAGGATTGTCGATGTCGAGTCTGTTCTCTCAAAAAGAGTTGTGATAGTGTTGCTGACCCGAGAGCGGCGGCAAACGCGAAGAGAATAACAGACTGGAGTTGTGTCGCGTCCGCAATCACTCCACCGATCAACGGCCCTATGCCGCCCCCGAGACTAATTGCCGACTCCAAGATTCCCAGGCCTTTTCCTCTATCAGCGATAGTCGTGTAGTCTGACATCAGTGCTGCGGCGGAGGCCTGGATCAATGGATAGATTGGAAGAGTCCACAAAATAGTCACCACAACAGTGTTGGTGACGAAGTAGATCGTCGCGAAATAGATCGCATATCCCACAGCGCCCAAGAGGAACACAGGTTTCCTACCGATCCTATCGTCCAAGGGACCGACGACCCGAAAAGCGATCGCCCCGAGGAGCGTTGTCGCGGTTGCGGCCAGTCCCGCCATCAACCGGGACCCGCTCAGGGAATCCACCAAGTATATTGTGAAGAAACTGTTGAATGAGGAGGATGAAACGAGTGCGAGAATTGATACGCCGCAGAGAATTCCAATATTTCTCTGCTTGAGAAGACTCCAATATCCCTCGGCGCGAATCACGGATTTCGCGATGGTAAGCCCTTGTTTGGCTAGGAGGGAAATGACCAGGATTCCTGAGTAGCCGTAGAGAGCTCCGAGAACGTAAAGATAGATGGGGTCAAGGAATTGGAATAGTACTCCGCCGATTAGGGTTGCCGATGCATAGCCTAGTGAGGCTGCTGTCCAGAATTCTCCGATAGCCCGGCCGTACTGGGTGGATTTGTCGGTCGCCAGTGCGGCAAAGATGGGAATGAAGCTTGAGGAGAATAGTCCCATGAGTGCAATCACGAACACGAACTGTGCAGGATCCTTCAGAAACGGGAAGAGAGAGAATCCAAGAGCTTGCACAAGGAACGAGAGAACGAGAATCCTAGTCCCCTTTCCCGTAGAGTCCAGAATCCCTCCCCAGACTGGGGAGAGGACAATCGTCTCGATCGCCGGAATGAACGCAACTAGAGAGATTAGTGAGAACGAGGCCCCAAGGGAGCGCAGCTGTATCGGAAGAAATGCCCAGATTATTCCGATCGGGCCGAACGCCAGAGCGGTTGATAGCTTAACAGCGATTCGCTGGTCCGTAACGACCCGTCCCACGAGATGGTGCAGAGGCGAACTAACGGGCTATTTTGAAGGTGTCGTCTGGATGAGACGCCTGATCTCTTCGCTTATCCTGCGCCGCTCATTCTCATCCTTCGCCATCATCCATTGTAGCTTGAGTTTGAACACGCGATCCTCAAGGCTAGCGTTCTGTTTCTGCACCGTGTCCACCATGCTTGTCGGCGCCATCGCCCGGTATCAAGAACCGATTTGCTGATAGTGTGAATATAACAAGATCTGAACCTGCGACGGGGATGTTAAAGCCCGGCCAGTCCTCCGATTACAAAGCCGACGATTGCGAGGAGGCCGAAGGTCAGGTGGAGAATTATCGTGTTAGCGTTGGCGGGTATTATCGCGTGTGGATCTTTGTAATTGGCCCTCAGTATCCTGACTGCCTTCAGAGCAAACGGTAGACTGAACAATGCAATGAGTGTTGCGAAGCTTGTGATCGGGAAGGAGACAAAGACTTTCAGAACCGCATATAGGAGCAGTAGAAAGTATGACGTTGCCAATAGTCCGACGTAGACGGCGACAGACCTGAGGTAGCCTAGCCTCAAGACGAGAGTTTTCTTTCCAACGGCCTTGTCAGCGTCCATATCAGGGAACTCGTTGATCCACAAGACCGCCGCAATGAGCAATCCGACTGGAATAGACGCAAGTAGCGGAACCGTCGCGGATGCGAGGGATTTGGTTTGAACGTAGTAGGCGCCGAGGGTCATTACGGGTCCGAAATTGAGGCCGACGAGAAATTCTCCGACTCCTCGGTAGGCCAGTTTGAAGGGAGGGCCGACGTAGAAGTAAGTGGATATGACACCGATCAGTCCGAACCAGAACAGCTGGTAGAGTCCGAGCGCGAAGATGAGGTAGAATCCTATGAGGGATCCGAGGATCAGACAAGAGGTCGATACGATCAGATGAGTGGATGGCCGAATCCAGTCCGCTGTCAGTATTCGTCCGCCACCGGCGAACGGGTTCTGGTGTCGAACCTGGAGATCGTTTCCGCTCTTGAAGTCAAAATAGTCATTGAACATGTTACTAGCGATCTGGATCAAACTCGCACCCAGCAACGTCAGCAAGAACGTTGACCAGCTGAACACGTGCACTGTCTCCCAGGCGACAACGCCTCCCAGTATGACGGGCACGAAGGTCGCCTGCAAGAATGGGACCCGCATCGCCTTGAGCCACAATCCAATGAAAGGTGGCTTTTTCGCGTCGACGCTTGGGTTGGATGACATTGCAGGGTATCTCTCCATTTCGAAAACCCGCCCTCGCCGGAGATGATATAAGGCTAATTCCCGAGATTGGCGGGGTTCGGGGGCAAAAGGCTAAAGCGTGTTCGAGAGTCCACGATAGACTCCTAACGTCGTGAAGAATTTGGCCGAAAACTGGGACGTAGTAGTTGTTGGCGCCGGCATAGCGGGCTGTATGACAGCCGGCACGATCGCCCTCAAGGGCAAAGGCAACGTAAGCGTTCTCCTCATGGACCGAAACCCGCCCACAGAAGCGGGTAAGAAAACTGTTCTAGGCTGGGTCTGCGGCGACGCCGTTGGCGAGCATCACATCAAGTACATTCACGAACGCATCGGGACCACCTACGGCAAACCCGAGATGGAGAACCGGGTAACTGCGGTCTACGTGTACTCCCCCGACATGAAAGTAAGGGTCCCGTTCGAAGGGCCCGGATATGTTCTGGACCGGCCGAAGTTCGCAAAACGTCTACTCGACGATGCTTTGAAAGCGGGCGTTGAATTTCGTGGCAATGTCCAAGCAACAGAGTTGATTCAAGAGAACGGAACTATAGTCGGGTTGCATGGGCAAACAGTTGGACCCGGGGTAAACCGACCGTTCGAGATTCGCTCCAAACTTATCATAGATACCTCGGGAATGTCCACTAAGCTTCGCCGGAATCTTCCGATTCCCAGTCATATTGAGAAAGAGATCAACAAGGACGATGTAGAGCCAACAGCGCGTCTGAACGCGAAACTTAGAGATGGAGTCGAGGTGGAACCGTTCCATTGCGACATTTACCTCGACGCGGAGAAAGCGCCTGGAGGTTATCTCTGGCTCTTTCCAAAATCCGAAGACAAGGTCAACATTGGCCTAGGAATTCAGCAGAAGAGAAGTTCAAAGCCTCTCAGCGCGCTTTTGAAAGATTGGTTGGCGGCGGATGATCGATTCAAGGATATTCAGCCCCTGAGCGATGATAGCAACCTAACAGGGTCCTGGCAGGTCTCGGTTAGACACCAGAACGACTGTCTCGTGGCTAACGGATACATGATCTGTGGAGACGCAGCGTGGTTTCCTAACCCGATCAGTGCCGGCGGTATCGGCCCCGGACTGATAGGCGGAGTTATGGCTGGAGAAACGGCAGTCCGGGCCATCGAAGCAAACGACTTTAGCGAAAAACAACTATGGCAGTACAACCTAGACTTCGTCAATCACTACGGCAACAAAACGGCTGGTCTGGAAATATTTCGGATGTACCTGCAGACACTGAACAATGACCAGATCAACTATGGAATGAGACACTTCCTCTCATCGGACGAGGCCACTGAGATCTCGCTGGGAGAAATGCCCCATCTTTCGGCTGGCAAGAAGATTGTCAAACTGTTCAGAGGTCTGGGGTCGTACAAGGCGTTCAGTGGACTTGTGTTCACGATGAGTAGGATGCGAGCCCTTAACGAGCTTTACCAGAGCTATCCGAAGGATCCCGCGCAGTTCGACGCCTGGAAAGCAAATGTCGATTCGATCTTGGCTCAGGGCCGAGCCCGTTTCCACTGAACCGCGAACAGTAACATCGTCAATAAATAAGGGCTGGCGAACAGGCCCTCTTAGACTCGATTGCCTTCTCCAGAAATCGGCGCATCCTTTGACTCAAGACCGCTAGACGATCAGGCACTTGTAATGAACATGTTATCGTCCGAGTCCGACGCGACCTATAGTTTCCAGGGAATGAAGAGAAGGCTCGGACTACATCAAGAGAAACTCACACGGATCCTCAAACGCCTCGAAGATGACAATCTCGTCTTGAAGACCGACGAGGGATACAAGGTCCTACACCATTCTAGAAAGACGACACGCCATCTAGACGAGGGAGAGCCTGTTATTCGAGGTCAGCTCCCTCCAGGAATCGACCCGGGTACTCTTACATCCAAACTCAAGGGCCGATGGTTCAAGAACTTCCGATGGCTAGGCTATTCCACCAGCGAATCAGGCCAATCGCTTTACTGGATCACCGAGGACGGACGATTCCAACTAGTTGTCCGGCTTGCTCCCGCGGAGATTCTTGTCTGGAGCCAACCTACAAACGATGTTGAGACGCACTCTTCAATTGGGGCGGGATACGAACTATTCGACAGAATCAGCCGTATCCTTCCCGAAACAGAAGACTACAGCTAGATCTGCGACCATTTTCGTTGACTGGATAACCTTGTCCCCAGTCAATATCCCGCACCCCTCGTATGGGTATAGGTGAAGAAACATGCGAAGAACCTCCATAGCAGTGCGGTTCAGTTCAGGAATCTTTCGACAGGATTGGCAGCCGATGGAGCGTCACCCCCGACCTTTGAAGCGTAGAAATCCGAACGAAATCGGTCAGCGTCCAGACAAGGCGCTTCACGCGCCCCGCAAGACCCTGATTCATTGGTAAACGTCCTACGGCTGACAACAAGTCGTTTTCGAGGTCCAAGAATCCTCGCCGCGCTCAAGACAATAGAAGTGCTGGCGCTATGACTACTAATCTCTACTCGTCTAGGTATCGAGCCGAAAGTTCGCAAGCATATTCAACAACCGCAGTTTGCTGTTTATTGCAGAGTGGAAGGACGGAACGGGCGGCAATCGCGTAGAGTCCAAGGGCTGCCTTGCAGCTCTCAGCGAAGTCCACCTTTCCTTCTCCGAAAGCCCGAGCCTGCAGGTTTTTCCATTCACGTCCCATCGAATCACCTACGAGATCCCACAGCCGATTTTCGGAAACATAGAGAATGCGCGAATGAACGGCCAAAATGGGAGCCATTCTGATTGCTACGAGCGAGCGCTGGACTGCGGCAGCCCAGTATCTTCGAAGACGTAGATTTCCAACAAGTTTGCAAATCTCCTCAGCGTAGCCGGTCACTTGCTCAGCTACCCAACGGTCGCATTTCCTCGCGATCGAGTCCCATCTCCAACTGTCAGCTTCCCTCTTCAATTGTTTGGCGAGTCCATGAGGGTCAAATAGAATGAAGGCTTCACGCCAACCCGGCACCGCACCTGCCACTTTGGCGGGGTCCCTGAATTCGTTGCTGAATTGGTTCATCGTCCGTTGCGAGACAGCCACCAGGAATCCACTTACCAGTTCTAAATGGTACGTTGATTTCTTCCCAACCGCCCACAAGTCAATATCCGAGCCTTCGTGCGCATCACCGCGGACCCAGCTACCCGCGAGGACAACTGAGACCGCCCCCTCAGCAACGAGTCGCCTCGAAATCTTCTCGGATATGCTCAGAACCCGCCGATCGACCATCTTCCCACGCCTCATCTGAGTTCACTGGACCCTCTGTACTCCGGCACTATATGGAAAATCCGCTCGTGCGTCAAATGGGGCCGAGGACTTTCCTACTTGAATTGAGTAAATAATACTCGGCGAGTTGCTGGAACGCGAGCGCTCGCCTCAACGTAGTCTCGAGGAAGAAAGTTTACACGCGGCCATCACTTATCTTGAGATGGTATCTGGTCTAGGTGCCGGACATGTCTGCTGGTCGCCCTGTTCTTCTCTACGACAATGACTGCGGAATCTGCACCCGATTCGCGCACATCGCCAGTTCTCTCTCGAAAGGTTGGGTGGACACTGTCGGCTTATTTACCGAGAAAGGGATCAGGATAAAATCAGAGTTCTTCCGTCTCGATGATAGACCAAATGAGATGTTTTGGCTCCTGTTCGGGGATACTGGCTACGGTGGTAGAAGCGGGCTACTGCCATTGGCCAGAGAAGTGATCAGGGGAAGAGTGCTTTGAGTGAGCGATCGGGAGAAAGCTGCCCTAAGCCTAGGAACGCGGTCCAACGGGTTCTTGGGACCCTACGAAAGGGAAGAGTCGTCAAGAAAAAGAGATCAGATGGGTCGTCCTAGTTCAGTCGAAGACTCTTGTCAGCGTCATATCCCAGTGATCGTCCCCAAGCCTTGATACTGTCTAGGATCTTTTTCGAGCCGAACCAGCACAGAGTCGTGAAGATGGCTTTGAAGGCTGGGTTCAGTTTCATGAGTGTTGGTGGCATTGAGTGTAGCTCTAGCACCGTATGTCTCCAGCTTCTGTAGATTACCCAGAACCTCGCCTCGTCTATTGCTTCGTCGATGTTGAAGAAGCTCTTGTTCTTCAGAACGCCCAGCGGGACAAAGCTGAGAGGCGTGACAGTGAAGTGGGCCCGGTTTCCGATCTCTTTTCGGAGCCCATGCTCCATACGGTCGATCAACCGGACGGTTTCGATCGCGTCGTCGGTGGTCTCTCCTGGTAATCCTACGATGAGGGTGTAGGCTGGGAACCAGTAGTTCTCGTTGAAGATTCGTGTGCCGTTGTAGATGACTTCTTGCCATTCGCTCGGGCTGAAGGGTTTCACCTTCAAGGGCATGTATTTGCGGATGAGCTCAGTGGAGCCGGTCTCAAGTCCTGACTGGATGCCGATGTACTTGTCATCCTTCGCACGGACTGTATCAGATATTTCCTTGATGAGCTCAGGATCGGCCGCCGCGGGCGCTGTCGTACCATGGGTCGGGTTAGCGTAAGTGATCCCGCCCTGGGTCATTACTGTCTTGAAGAGGTCAACTACTGCCTCGTGGTTGGGCATGAACCCGTTCTTGTCCTCGAGCTTGTAGAGGAAAATGTCCTCGCTGTGAATCCAGACGTTGGGGTTTCCAATCTTCCTGTTAACCGCGATCTCCCTCTCGATCTTGTCGGCGGGATAGTATTTTGCCGTGCGAAGGTTTGGTTCGCAGAACTGGCAGTTGCGGCCGCAGCCTCTCATGACCTCGACAAGGCCATGCGTTGAGGCTCCAACTATGTCCGGGATCTGTTCTAACTTCGGTCCGCGGGGAACGTGGATGAATTCTGGTGCACCGTTGAATTCTATGTCGTTGTAGATGTCTTGTATGACGTGGTCGCACTCTCCGATCACGGTATGGTTGACTCCAAGGGCCCTCGTCTGCTCGTCCTTGGTTTCCATCTGCCAAGCGCCTGAACCTCCAAGAACCAGCTTTGCCTTGGGAAACCGTTTCCTCGCTCGATTGACGTCGTAGATCAGTTCAAGGAATTTCCTCTTTGTATACGCAGTTAATTGGCCTCCGTCAGTGAACATCATGCTAACGGGTCCTAGTCCCAGCGGGTCCATAGTGGATATTCCGATTATCCGGGTGTCCTCGTTGACGAATTTGGATACGTGGTCAGGATGGGCGACCACTACCTCCTCGGGCTTGTAAGTCCTAAGGATCGAGGCTTCCAGCTTTCTAAGCCCATAGGGTGCCATCTGTGCGACGCCGTTGTTGTGTTTGACTTGGGGAGAGAGGAAGTCGAATACGATTCGGGGAACTTTCTCGGCAGGGGCACAGCTGAAGAACGGGAGCAGGGGTATACCCCAGTACTCGCTCATCTGGGTTGCGTCTGCTGTGAGCACTATTCTAGCCATTCATCTATGCCTCAAACACACTTTGCTTTAGTTAGGATTAGGTCTCTCTTCCGACCGGTCTTCCCTAAAACAACCTGTTTTCGAGGTGCTATGTATTTTAAACTAGTGTTTCATGTCAACCGGAAAATCATCAATTGCTCTTGTTTGGATACCTTTCAGGGTAGAAAGCCATCCTTCTCTCCGATGAGACGCAATGTGAGGGGTTGCAACTCCTCCGGGACTGCGCAGAAAGTGGGTTATCCGCGAAAAAAAGTTTGTGAGTTCAGCAGATTCTCCGCAGAACTCTTTCAATGAAGATCCAGTACTTATCGCGTTCTCTGATCGGATCTCTTCGACACATGTAGGGTCCAGGGCCTGCCAAGTAGAAGGCTTGGAGAGCAAGGAGAATCAGACGGGTCCTCATCTCTCATACTGAGCGATGCCCATAAAAGAGACGATGCGTCCTTGACAAAATCATGCAAGCGACCACGAGTATCCAAGCAGGAATGCTCGCTCCTGAGTTCACCTCTCTCTTGACCACGGGGGATGTGGTGAAACTCAATGATTACAAGGGAAAGAAGGTTGTTCTCTACTTCTATCCGAAAGACGATACCCCTGGTTGTACCATCGAGGCATGCGGCCTCAGAGATCAATACGAGAAGATTCGCGAGCTAGGAGCCGAAATCCTGGGCGTGAGCGTTGACAACGCCGTGTCCCATCAACACTTTACACAAAAGTTCAACCTCCCCTTCCAGCTGGTCGCGGATTCAGACAAGAGCATCACAAAGGCATACGGTGTGCTAAACGAGAAGTCAAACATGGCGAGACGAGTTACCTTCATCATCGATGAAAAGGGGATCGTCGAGAAAGTATTCGACCCCGTCAAGGCAGACGCCCACACTCAACAAGTAATCGAAGCCTTATCGCAATAGCCATTCGCGCCCTGCACTAGACTACTAGACCGAATTGAAACTCGTACCCCATCCGAGTTTCACTGAGAATCCTGTAATGTAATTCTGTTAACGTTGATCGATACGCTACCTAGATCTTCAGTAGAGTGTCGTTCGGGAATAGAGTGTTCTGCTGTCCAAAACTTTGGTAAACTTTTCGGGGTATCGAGATGTCAGCGAGGTACAAATCGCCGACGTAAGGTAAGGCGCCTGGTGCAAGGAACCCGGTCTTTGGCAGTGCTAAGGTGAGGGTTGTGGTGGCTTTGATACACGGGTCGTAGGCCTCGCCGGTCGTCGCGTTCATTCCTGAGGGAAGGTCCAATCCCAGAATGGGGCGGCCGCTCGCGTTGGCGTCTTTGATTATCATCGCGATTCTGTCCCGAGGGTTGCCCTCAAGCCCGTATCCAATGAGACCATCGATCAGCAGCTCACAATCCCTCAAAGCGTACTCTGTTGATAGGATCGGGACTCCCATTTTTTCGAGAATGTGAAGTTGTTCAAGTGGTATATCCTTCATCTTGTCTTTGGTTGTGCCAACAATCACCTTGACATCAGCGCCCCAGTTAGCTAGGTGTCTCGCAGCGACCATTCCGTCGCCGCCGTTGTTGCCGCCTCCGACGAGGCAGGCAACGCGCTTTCCTATAGTTGTCCCTTGCAACATCCGCGCGGCCAATGTGGCTGTGGCTCTGCCCGCGTTCTCCATCAGCATGAGAACATCCACTTGGAACTCTCGAATTGTGACATCGTCTATCCTACGCATCTCTTCAGCTGTGACGTAGACGATTCCAGCTTTCTTTTGCACGCTTCCTCATCACCGCACTGAGCAGATATACTGAGTACCGTGAATGAGGAATATTCAAAACTTGAAACAAGTGGAGCGATGGTGAGGTTGAGAATTGCATCTCCTAGTTGACGACGTTCAGCTCTGGGATGGAACTGGCTCGCCAGCGCAACCCAAAATGTCCATAGAGGTTCGTGATGGGCGAATTCATTGGATCGGCTCGGCGTCCCAATGGCAGGGTAACAGGGCTACTGTTCGAGTCGTTGACGGCAGGGCTCGAACATTGATTCCCGGACTCATGGATTGTCATGTTCACTACAGCAGTCCAGGTGGGCCCGAATGGATCGCACGATTTACCGATCCCCTTCCCGAAATCTCAATGCGTGCGATTGAACTCGCGGAGACCAGTTTACGAAGTGGGGTTACGACCGCGAGAGATGTTGGCGCACCTCACGGGGTCAGCATCAGGCTCGCACGTGCGGCACGAGGGGGAGAGATTCGCGCCCCGAACATTCGTGCCGCCGGGACTTGGGTCGCTCACCGAGGAACCTACGTGTCCTTCGCCAGACAGTTCGGGGAAGTTGACGAACTACGAAATGCGATTAGGACAGAGATTGACGATGGAGCAGACCTGATCAAGGTCGCACTAGCAGGTTGGAACGAAGGCGCCCGCCTCCAGGACGCGCCTGATATTCCATTCAACAAGAAACTGCTAGCGGTGGCCGTCGAAGAAGCCCACAAGGCAGGCTTCAAGATTGCATGCCATGCCAACGACCCGACTAGCTGTCGAATAGCCGCACACGCAGGTGTTGATTCACTCGAGCACGGGATGTTTCTCGAAGCAGGAGATCTCGAAGCCATGGGGAAGAACAAGACTTACCTCGTCCCGACCATGTCAGTCTGGGACGCCATGCTCTACTACACCCGCGCAGTTGATTGGCCTGAGATCCGTAAGAAGCGAGCTGAGGATCTACGACAAGGATCGCGTGCAGCAGTCACAGCCGCCATCAAAGCAGGCGTGAAGATAGCGTTAGGGACGGATGCGGGAGGCGGAGCTGCACGTCATGGTCGAATCGCGAGAGAAGCTGAGCTGATGGTCGAATGTGGGATGGAGCCGCGCGATACGCTCATAGCCGCAACCTCAAGTGCCGCAAGTCTGATCGGTGAAGGTGAACGCGGGACGATCGAGGAGGGGAAAATTGCAGACCTGGTTTTGCTGGACGCCAACCCAATAGAGGATATAGGCGCACTGAGGTTGATCGCGGCCGTGTTTCAAGAAGGGCGGCGCGTAACATAGATTGCCTCCGACAAAGAACGCCTCCTGGCCGCGTATATGGCCTACTCTCACCCACAGCTCCATAGACGGGTCCGGCGGCGACTCAGAAGTTTACGGTGGACTGAGCGGGACTCATACATAAGCGGGGTTCAAGTCCGAATCTCAGATGCCCTTATCCAATGGCAGAGACGTTCGTGGGTTCGAATCGCATCCCCCCGCGCCAGCCTTAGGGGCAATGTCGGAAGAAGGATTCAGCTACGATCTGGACCATGAGATGTTCCGTTCAGATGCGCCGCCTAGAAAATCGGCATAAGCTTCAGCCTCTTCTTCAACTGATCTGCGGAACTCTGAACTGAGCTTGGCGAAAGGTTCGATGTTGAAGAGAAGTTTATCCTTCTGGGTTTCTAGCTGACCAGACCCCACCCACCTTTCCCTTCGCAAGTATCACTGCCGATACCCAGCCGGGCTCACGATACACCCTTTTGTGCTCTTCTTTGCTCGACGTAAGTACTCGTCTATCTCGTCCAGCCAAGTAAACGTCGAAATTCGGAATCAGCCTTACAGGGTCTCTGAACTCTGACCTCCGGAGCGCTTTCAAGTCGTCTTTTAGTAGCCAAGCTCTTCTGCCACAATACGCGACCTCTATCATCCTATCAAGCATGGATTCCCACGTCGGTTTTGCATTAACTGGATCCAGGCCTGCCCAGGCTGCAAATTCTAATCTGTCTGATGGACCGTAGACCCTCAGATAACGCTCAAGCAAGGCCATCCTAGATTCCTCAGGCGTCAGGTGATTTCTCCAGGATTTGAGCCAGTTCTTGGGACTTACAAAAGTAGTCTCACTGCCGCTTTGTGGCCCGAAGCACAGTACTCGTTCGTAGGAAGCCGGGTGCAATAGTTCGTTCCAGCTTGATTTCAGTAACAGCCGCAGTTTGGGCCCCAGGTGCTTGGCGATCTTTTCCAGTAGTTCTAACCGTGTTAGCGCCTTGCCGTCTAGGGCATCGCGTATTGCATGTGTAACAGCATCAAAGTCGTCATACGATATTCCGAAATATTTCATCCATTGTGTCTCCCTGTCTGTGGAGACTCTGCGGCGAGCACCCGCGAAAATGTCAAGGTCGTCCCTTGGAATTATGTGGAGAGTTCCTCTCATACACCATGTCTTGACGAGACTTCGTTGTTTCCACAAGCCATCATATGCATCTTCTGGGCTAATCACTTTACTTCTCGCCCAGAATTGACCAAGCGCCGCAGACATGACCTGCGCGTGGATTCCACACACACCCGCTACCTCAGTTATGGCTCTTGACTCCTTATGATCCAAGTTATGCCGTTGAACTCTAAAGGCTAGAACGTTCTCAGCCGGCACCGTTAGTGCAGGGTTTCTACTACTTTTCTTTAGGATCAGTCCCGATCGTCCTCTCATTCGAGAGGCTCCACCCAGGTGATCGAGAGGAAGCAGCAATAGAAAGTGGCTGGCATCATTACTACGACTGCTAGGTTTCCTCATATCGCGGTTGGTAGCTTGACAATTCCAACGCCGGCCTTCGAGTTCATCGTTGTGGCTTCTTTCTCATAATATTTCGGCATATTCGAAGGGATAAAAAACGAAGACCGAAGGGGTCTATCTGAGATTCGTGCTTAGAACGGTTTGGACCTGAAAGTTGGTGGACCGGGCGGGATTTGAACCCGCGACCTTCCGGTCTCTAGACCATTTTGCTGGTTTGCAAACCGGACGTTCTTCGGCCTGACACTTTGACTCGTCAGCATACCAGGCTGAACTACCGGCCCACTCGGCCGAACCCGATATTCTACCCGGTTAAAGCCTTTGACGAATAGACCTCTCCCCCGAGCGAAACAACAGACGCTAACGAATCAAAAAATAAGCATGCTTTTCTCGACCCCCCGGGGTGGTCGATTTTCCCGCGCCCCGCCCTTCACGAAAAACGCTCCTGCATGCTACCGCTCTTCCTCCAGCCAGCGCCAACTGGGCGATTTCGGGATTGTGGGGCCGCCGGCGGGATTTTCCCACCTGCTAGAGGTGCTTTGAACCCGCCCCGCAGGCTCCATTTGCCAGGGTCTTGGGACCCTTCAGGCCTGTACGCTACCAAGCTACGCTACGGCGGCCACGCGGGAAACCGGGTCGTGGCGAGGAATATGTAAGTTTGCAGACACTTATCATCAGGATCTTGTACCGGTTTAGGCAATGTTTTTGTTTGCAGCGGAAAATCGGGTCTCAAATGCTACACGAATTCGTCCATTTTCCTTGGGCGCGCCTTGAATTATTTCTACGAACGTAGCATTCCCCATAGTGAAAAAGGTCGCAGGTTGAACCGGCCCATGGAGAGATGAGCCTTAGAGTTCTGCAAAACCGCTATGAAATCCCTGACCGTGTAACACTCACTCTAGATGTAGAAAATGGCAACTGCGAAAAATGAGCTTCTCCTGCTTAGGACCTTCAGGCTCGCCCTCCCTGCGGCCCTACTGGCCACCCTCCTTTGGACGCTTGAATTCGGTGACTCCACGAGACAATGGATCTACAACGGACTTGGCGCAAACGCCAACAACATCGTGTTCATCATCGGGCTGGTGCTCGTTGTGGGACTCTACTGGTTCATGGGCGTATATGAGCGGAAGATCCTATACGAGAACCGGCATACAAGACCCGCGTTCTAACCAGCAGCAGAAACAAAACCCAACGCTTCCCTCTCTATCTTATTCTCCAGATTCTTTTTTGGAATGGTTCACGGAGCCAAAGCTATCTACCACGAGACCCGACCTGAAAGCGGGCTGGTAGAGCGCTGGTTTGAAGGTTGGAGTTCACGTCTCCATTTCAGGATCTATCGATCAGGCCGTTGACCGGGCCAAGGAAGAGGGCTGCGACACATTCCAAGTTTTCACACGAAACCCTCGCGGCTGGAAATTCGCCGACCTAGACCCTGACGAGGTCAAGAGTTTCAAGGAAAAACTAGCCCAGTCCAATCTGGGACCAGTCGTTGACCACATGCCCTATCTTCCTAATTTGTCCTGTCCCGAAGTCGAGCTCTACGAAAAATCCACGGCAACTCTCTTGGCAGAAGTGGACCGTTGCGGGACCCTCGGGATACCCTACCTGGTCTGCCATCTTGGCAGCCACTTGGGAATGGGGAGAGATGTCGGCTTGCAAAGAATCACTGACGCGCTGAACATGGCTGTCAAGCGCGTCAAGAAGGATCCATGGATACTGTTGGAGAATATGGCGGGACAGAGGAACAGTATGGGCTCTAACTTTCCCGACATCCGAGAGATCATCGACGGAGTGAAAAAGAAGGAACGACTAGGAGTCTGCTTCGACACCTGTCTTCCTCCTGGTGCGTTGGTTTTCAGCAATGAGGTGCCGAGGCCAATTGAGGAAGTAAGCTCATTCGATACTGTTCTAAGCTCAGACGGACGACTTGACCGCGTCGTCAGTGTGTTGCAACGACAGTATTCCGGGAACCTCGTCTCAATCAAGCCGGAAGGATTGCCATGGACCCAGATGACCTCGGAGCATCCAGTTCTGTGTCTCCGACCAAACGGGTGGCGATACCTAGATTCGAAACCGTGGAGGGTCAGACTTGTCAGTGAACCTGCTTGGGTCTACGCTCAGGAGGTCAAGCCAGGTTATTTTGTAGTCATGCCCAAGCTCGCATCCAATGACACAACCCAAGTAGACTTTCATCGATACATGGGGGCAGCGACTCGACGGTTTCGCTTTCCCACGGTTCTGCCGCTCACGGATGCTTTTGCCGAACTATTGGGACTCTACTTGGCCGAAGGCTTCACTTTCATGGGGCGCAATGGTAGGGGCGACAATGGAAAAGTGTTCTTTGCATTTGGTCGGCACGAGAGCACCCTCATTAAGCGTGTCGAAAACCTCGTTGAAACGCTATTTTCCCTGAAGACTTGGATAGACGACAGCGGAACGGCAACGAAGGTATGCCTCAGCTCGAATATCTTGACCCGTTTCTTCAGGGATAACTTCGGGACCAAGGCCGTGACGAAGAGAATTCCACGCCTTATTCTGAGATCGTCTCCAGACCGCATCAAAGCTTTCCTTCAAGGCTATCTGCTGGGCGATGGGTGTGTCGACCGGCGAGGAGTACGCTACATTACCAGCTCAAAGACGGTCGCATACCAGTTGATACATCTCTTGGCGAAAATCGATGTTCGAGGAACTATCTCTCAGCATAGACCTACTCTGGGCGCGATCGGTGGCAGGATTCTAAGATCTCGAGGATGGTATACGGCCCACGTGGGGAGTCATGAAGCACGGAAACTCGGATTTGATCATGAATTTCCCGGAGCAGCCCCGCGTCGAATCATAAGAGACTCGAGGCATTTCTACGTGCCAGTTAGAGAGGTGAGAGTTGAACCGTACCAAGGGACGGTCCACAATCTCACAACCGAAAATGGAACATTCACTACTCCTTTCGTAGTCACGCACAACTGTCACGCCTATGCGGCAGGGATGGACCTTCACACGGAGAAGGGGGTGGACCAGACTCTAGCTAGTTTCGACAAAGATGTTGGATTTGACAAGTTGAAAGTTGTACATCTGAACGATTCCCGCGGTGGCCAAGGATCCGGACTTGATCGCCACGAGCATATCGGTATGGGCTACATCGGGGCGAAGGGGTTCAAGGCGATTCTACATCACGAGGCTATCAAGGATCTGCCCTGGATCTTGGAAACGCCGGAGGATGAACGGCGTGATGATAAGGGTAACTTGGAAATGGTTCGAAAGCTGGCAAAATGAAAATGCCAGTTGATCTACAATCGGCCGTTACGATTCACAGGATCATACGAGACGCCGCAGGAGCGGTCGACAGGGCTAGAAAGGATGATCCCACGGCTTTGCAAGAGATTAGCGACTCGACCAACGGCGACCCATTCAGAGTCCTGATCGCGACCGTGCTATCTCATCGAACCAAGGATCCTGTTACAGCCCTCGCATCCTCAAGGCTCTTCGCCCGGTTCCCCAACGTCAAGAGCTTGGCCGCTGCAAATACAAGGACCGTCGCGCGACTCATCAAGCCTGTGGGATTTTACAACACAAAAGCACGGACTGTTAGAAAGATCTCAAAGATCTTGCTCGACAAGTATGGCGGCAAGGTTCCTGAGAGTATGGAGCAGTTGCTTGAGCTCCCTTCGGTTGGGCGTAAGACCGCTAACTGTGTCTTCGTCTACGGGTTCAAGACACCCGCGATTCCAGTCGATACTCACGTTCATCGGATCTTCAATCGGATTGGAGTGGTTGAGACGAAGACGCCTGAGGAGACTGAGAAAGAGCTAACCCGGATAGCGGATAGAAAGGATTGGTTGCCGTTGAACGAGGTCTTCGTAAGATTTGGCCAGCTTGTTTGCAGACCCATCGGGCCACATTGCGGGGAGTGTCCGCTGAACGACAGGTGCAAGTATTACAAGACCGACTATCTTCCCCGCATCAAGAAAAAGCATCGACAAAACTAGAGGAGTTCTATTCCTCTATCGTTCATTCCAAATCGTCCTCAATCCGCTTGCCGGATCTCTTGGTTCTGTTATGCGATTGCCTGGACGGCGATTCTCGGGCTAGGAGAGATGTTTGTCGATTCCAGCTTCTCGACATCGAATGTCATATGGCAGAGCCCGCATGTGTGGTCATGGCCCACTGGGTCGTAGCACTTGTCAAGTCGCGCGCAAAAAGGACATTTCACCCGGTAGCTCGAATCATACGTTTTCATGGTCGTCTCTCCTACGTTTCATAGGATTGGCATAATCCAACTGTTTTGACCAGTTGTTCAGGGGAATTTACTGGCATGTTCAGCCATCTTGAATATCCCTAACGGCGACGGGAGGACTTGGGCGAGCTAACAACAGTCGAATTGTTGGAACGTAGGACCTTAGAGTAATCCTCCCCTTGCGGGGTCATCTACTGGCTCTCCAGCAGCCTTCCGGGGTTGAGACGGAACCTGTAAATAGCGACCAGTCCAGTATAACATACGTCATAAAGAGAGCAAGACCATGGCTAACAAGAGTTACCTAGACCTAGATTATGCCAAGTACGACTTCAAGGATACTCAGAAGCCCGTCTTCAAGTCCGAGAAGGGACTCTCTCGCCAGACAGTCGAGCAAATTTCTGATATGAAGAAGGAGCCTGAATGGATGAAGAAATTCAGGCTACGAGCCTACGAGCATTTCATCCAGAGGCCCATGCCCACTTGGGGTGGTAATCTCTCACATATCGACTTCAACGACATCTACTACTACCTAAAACCCACCGACAAGGTCGAGAAGAGCTGGGACGATGTCCCCGAGAAGATCAAAAAGACCTTCGACAGGCTAGGCATACCTGAGGCCGAGAAAAAGTTCCTGGCAGGGGTAGGCGCTCAATACGAATCAGAAGTTGTCTATCACAGCCTCCTGAAACACTTGGAGGATAAGGGTGTAATCTTCTGCGACACCGATACCGCCCTCAAACTACATCCGGAGATCGTCAAGAAATATTTCGGAACAATCATTCCGCCGGAAGATAACAAGATGGCCGCGCTCAACAGTGCTGTCTGGAGCGGCGGCAGCTTCATCTACATTCCCCAAGGCGTCAAAGTCGACCTCCCACTACAGGCATACTTCAGAATCAACGCTGCAAACATGGGACAGTTCGAGAGAACCCTGATCATCGCAGACGACTATGCAGACGTGCAGTACATCGAAGGCTGTACAGCCCCTGTCTATTCCACAGACTCCCTCCACTCCGCGGTCGTGGAGATAATCGCGAAGAAGGGAGCTAAGGTCCGATATACAACCCTCCAGAACTGGTCGTCCGACGTCTACAACCTCGTCACCAAGAGAGCTTACGCCTACGAAGACGCCAGCGTGGAATGGATCGACGCAAACGTCGGCAGCAAACTCACAATGAAATATCCGTCCGTCTACCTAGTCGGACCAAGAGCGAAAGCCGAGATAGTCTCAGTAGCATTCGCGGGCAAAGACCGCCACCAAGACACGGGAGCAAAAGCCGTCCACCTCGCCCCGTACACCAGCTCCAGAATCACCGCAAAATCCGTCAGCAAAGACGGAGGACTAACCACCTACCGAGGACTAGTGCATGTGGCCAAGGGAGCACTCGGAGTAAAATCCAGCGTTCGATGCGACGCCCTACTAATGGACGCACAGTCAAAAACATCAACCTACCCCTACATGGAAGTCAACGAGGACGACGCGACAATAACCCACGAAGCAACAGTTGGAAGGATCAATGAGGACCAGCTGTTCTATCTCATGTCCAGAGGCTTGACCGAAACTCAAGCTCTCAGCATGATTGTCACCGGATTCATGGAACCATTCACCAGAGTACTCCCAATGGAATACGCGGTCGAGTTTAACCGACTGATCGAGATGGAAATGGAAGGCGCCGTCGGCTAGTCACCGAAGAAAACCAAACCTTCTAACGGCCCCAACAATCCAACGGTAAGCCAGCCATGGGCAAATCGCTCGCCAGCCCCACAGAAAGCATGATAAAAGAAGTCTCAGCATCCTTCTCCGAGCCACAAGAACTCAGCAGAGAAAGATTCGTAGGACTCGATTACTTCAACAAACTTCCCCTCGAAAAATCAACCCTCTATACGAAATACGTAGACATTCTATCCGGGCTTACGCTGGATTCATTCGAACCTGGTATGCCCTCTCACCTAAAGTCGATACCGGCAGAGATCGCCCATCTCGTCAGGGAGAGAGACGAGCCGACTCTATCCCTCCAAGTCGACTCTCAGATGGTCCGCACCGAAGTTCACGGGACCCTGGAGAAAGAGGGAATCATATTTTCAAGCATCCACTCAGCCCTCGCCAACAACCCAGAACTGGCTCGGAGCCACTTTACGAAGGCGATTCCTCCTGACGACGACAAGTTTGCAGCCCTAAACAACGCATTCTTCACCGCAGGCACATTCCTATACGTTCCAAAAGGGCTCAACATCAAAATCCCTTTCCGAAACATCGTCCTCCTCAAGAGCCGCCACCAAGCAGCATTCACCCACAACATCATCATAGCCGAAGAAAACAGCAAACTGAACTTTCTACAGGAAGCCTACTCGAAGCTTGACTCCGGCCAACAGGGGCCCGCCCTGTACAGCGAGGTAACGGAAGTCTACGTCGGCGAGGATGCGGAGGTCAACTTCGCCAGCCTACAAAACTTCGAAGGGGACGTTCATTCCACACTCAACAGACGATGTGTCGCTCAAAAAGACGCTCGCATGAACTGGACCATAGGCCACATTGGTGGAGGAATCACCCGCTCCCGAGTGGAGAGCGTGTTGAACGGACCTGGTGCCGCCGCGGAGGATGTGGAAATCGTGTTTGGTTCAGAGTCACAGCGAGTCGACGCAGTCACCGATCTCACACACAGATCCACTAACACAACCGGACACGTGCTAGCACGTGGAGTGCTGAGAGACTCAGCACGTACCATTTTCAAGGGCATGATAAGAATCGAGGAAGGGGCGAAGAATTCGAACTCATATCTCGCAGAGCATGCAATGATTTTTAGCAAGAAGGCTAGAGCCGACGCGATACCAGGTCTCGAGATTATGACCAACGAGGTAAAGGCCACTCACTCGGGATCAGTTAGCCAGGTGGATGAGGAGCAGATTTTCTATCTGATGTCTCGAGGTTTGACTCAGAGCG